>Ga0304730_1000450_pt1 | contig 36079 bp, 21 predicted proteins | sample M_130628_MF_Meta_FD_190474 | JGI IMG/M metagenome (GOLD analysis project Ga0304730, IMG submission 190474) | Freshwater microbial communities from Lake Montjoie, Canada to study carbon cycling - M_130628_MF_MetaG (v2) (version 2) | ecosystem: Environmental > Aquatic > Freshwater > Lake | place...
TATTAAAAAAGATAGAATGGTGATATCTCCCAGCGAGTTTACTGAGATTTGTTTAAAAAATGATATTATTGTCACGCATCGAGGAGATGCTGTCTAAATTTGATTTATTATAAATAATTAATCAAATATAGTTGGAGTAATAAATGAAATCTTTGCATGAATCAATCGCAGGTATGCTGTTAGGAAAAATTATTAATGAGAATCATAATGAAGTCATTAAGCAATTAAATTCTGCGGCAGGTCCAGATATTGGGGGCGAAACTCCTGCATTTACTCATGAATCTGGGGTAAATAAAGAATCACCTAGCGGTTCTCCTGAACATTCATCTCCAGTAAAAGATCATTACTATCACCAAGGGGAATTTGCCTCAGGTGGCGCAGAAGATCAACATGAACACCATATTACTGTAAGCCACCATGCTGACGGGACTGCAACTGTTCAACATTCTGCATATCGTCAAAAATGGTCTGATAGACAACAAGATTATAATGTTTCCGATAAACATAAGGAAAAACATTTTAAAGATTTACCTTCTGCAATAGCACACGTTAAAACGTTACATACTCCAGAATAATATCTAATAAAACAACAAACCGGCGAATTGCTCGCCGGTTTTCCACGTGTTTCGCAAATTCTGTTATTATAAATAATATTAGTATAATTCATTTAAATGGACGGAAAATGAAACAATTTAAGACCCTTAGAGAATCTCTTACCGATATCGTATTAGACTTATACGAAACGTTTGAAGAGCTTAACGAAGCACGTGTCAAAAAAGACAATCCCAATACAGAAGGCCACGTTACAAATAACACCAGAGGTGTCTTGCACGAACTCCTTACAGGCCGGGCATTAAACGGCGGCAAACATATGTCAGATTATCATTTGGTTGACGAAAAAACCAAGAAAAAACAAACCCCAGAAGAAGCGCACGATAAATTGAAATCTCAAATTCATCCAAACGATTATGCAAAGATCAAAGCAGGGGCTGATAGCGCGGCAAAACATATTCAAGATAGTATCGCAAAAACACATCCTGGCCATAAAATTATTAGTGTATCACATACATCAAAAGCCGGAGATACACAAAAAGTAACAGGGGTTGAGGCAACACAAAAACAAGATTCTTCAGATATCTATATAACTACCAAACATCCAAAAACGGGTAAAGTAGTATATCACGGTAGAAGCTTAAAGGTTAGTGAAAATTCAAGTAAAAATGTACCTTCTTCTAGTCTAGGTAAAAAATCTAGTGGTGCAATGGCTGACACGTTATTTAAAGCGCATCAAAAGAAAATTAAAGCGATGCACCCAGAATTAACAGATATTAAAAAAGAAGATCACCATGAGGATTTGCCGGCAGCTAGAAAAGAATGGGCTGAGAAAAATCCGGAAAAACACAAACAGATTAAAACAGAAAATTTAAAATTATTAAGAAGTGTTGCACACGAACATGGTGCAGAATTACAACATAAGTTACGTAACGGAAATCATGAAGAAGTTGTAAATCATATTCGAGATGTATTGCATGCACACACTACTCCTGCAGAACAAGCAGGTAACGCAACATTCTCAAAACACACGACATATAAAACTGCAAAAGGTACTCAGCATCATGAATCCCATCCAGGGCATGATTATGAACATATTCTAAACGACCATAAAAATATTAGAGTAGAAGCTAGAGGAACAGGTGTTCATTTCTATCACACAGATCCAAAAACAGGTGTTGAAAAGAAATTTGCTACGCAAACTCACAAGTTAGATTCACAAAGTGATCCATTAAGCACATTAAAAAGCGCCGGAAAGGCAACCTAATGTTTTCCTTTTCATCATACCTAAAAGAATCTGCGAATGAAGATAAGTTAACCCATTTAGAGCACGTTGAAGATCATCCAATTAATGCAGGCACAGAAGGTTTTAATCACGCATTTAATACCCTTCAAGAAACGCACCGTGCTCTGCAAGGCAAAAAATCATCTGTATCTATATCAACAAAGTATGATGGGTCGCCTTCAGTTATATTTGGGCACCATCCTGAATCAGGCCGCTTCTTCGTTGCATCTAAATCTGTATTCAACAAAGATCCAAAACTAAACTATACTGAATCTGATATACAACAGAATCATGGACATGCTCCCGGACTTGTTGCTAAGTTAACTGCTGCTCTACACCATTTACAAAAAGTAACTCCCAATCGTGGAGTGTTTCAGGGTGATATTATGCACTCAGGTGTTAAGAGTAAATCTAATCCGCAAGGAGATGTGGAATCTTCTGCAGGTTCGGTGCACTTTAAGCCAAACACAATTACATATTCTGCTAAGAATGGTACACCTGAAGCTGCAAAAACAAAAGCGGCCAAGATTGGGGTAGCAGTTCATACTGCATATCATGGCAACAAGCTAGAAGATATGAAGGCACACTATAACGCTGACGTATCAAATTTCAATAAACATTCTGATGTTCATATGATTGATACATCGTTCAAACCATCTTCAGCCAATTATACCCCAGACGCACAAAAGACGTTTGAAGGACATATGAAGAAGGCAGTTGAGGCAAACAATAAGTTAAAGTCGTATTCTCATATCGAAGGCGGCAATGAGTCTCATAAAGAACATTTAAAAACTTATATCAATCAGACTGTCAGAGATAATTCTACTCCCAGTGTTGCGGGATATAAAGCCCACGTAGCAAACAAACTACAAAAAGAAGTAGATAAAGTTAAAACAGACAAGGCAAAAGCTGCCAAAACTGAAACATTAAATAAAGCAACAGATCATATTGACAATCATACAGAAGAGTTTAAAACTACTTTTGAGATTCATAAACATCTACAAAACGCCAAGAATGTTTTAGGGCATACTTTGAGCGGTGCCGATTACGCATTCCATCACAGCTACAAAGGCAAGTCTGTTAAACCAGAAGGACATGTGGCAGTTCTAAACAACAGACCATCCAAGATTGTAGATAGAAAAGAATTTAGTGCAAACAATTTCGAAAGATCAGCATGAAAACATTTAGACAAGTACGAGAAGAACTTCAATCTGTTGCCGAAGGTGAGCGCGGATTGTGGGATAATATTCATGCCAAGCGCAAACGAATCAAAGCAGGTTCTGGTGAACGTATGCGTAAACCTGGAAGCAAAGGCGCACCAACAGCACAAGCACTTAAACAATCGGCCGAATCAGTAGAAGATATTTTTGACCTAATTGAAGATGTGATCGAAGATATTGCAAAAGAAAACAATGTTGATTCGGAATTGATTTGGGAAGACCTTGAATCTATTACAGATGAAGAGCTAATAGAAGTTGCTGCTTGGCAACGCAAAGAGGGAAAGAACCCAGCGGGTGGATTGAATCAAAAGGGCGTAGACTCATATCGTAGAGAGAATCCCGGTTCAAAGCTACAAATGGCCGTAACAACTAAACCATCTAAATTAAAGCCCGGAAGTAAAGCAGCCAATAGAAGAAAATCTTTTTGTGCTCGTATGGGTGGAATGAAGAAACGCTTAACATCTGCAGAAACTGCTAGAGACCCTGATTCAAGAATTAACAAAGCCCTTAGAAAGTGGAACTGTTAATGCTTCTTATCACCGAGCCTCATAGCATATAATAACATCATGTCAATAGGCCGTCTATATATTTTGGTTAACTTGGAATAAAAAGGAGATAAGATGAGCTGGTTCAAACACAAACCTAACAAAAATCCTCCTAAACCAAAACACCCTTATCCTGTTCCGCCGCCGCCTGTAACATAAACCAAACATCCTTATTTTATAAATAATAAGTATCAACTATATTCTAATGGAAACTAATGGACTTTAAACAATTCATCACAGAAGCGCAGGAAAAAACAGTTGCTGTTGGCGTAGGGCGATTTCAACCAATGACCAAAGCGCACGCGCAAGTCATTAATAAAGTTAAATCCGTTGCCGATGAACACAATGCAGATGCTCTTATTGTAGCATCCCATTCGGAAGGTACATCTAAAGATCCGTTGCCAGTAAAGGCAAAGGTAGGATATCTAAAACACATAGCACCAAAAGGCACTAAAGTAATAAGTACTTCTAAAGAATCCCCAACTTTTCTACATGCTGCAGCAAAATTACACGGCCAAGGTTATAAACATTTGGTTATGGTTGCTGGATCGGATCGTGTAGATGAATATCATAAATTATTACACAAATACAATAATGTAGCAGCGGCTCACGGCCATTATAATTTTAAATCAATTAAAGTAGTTTCAGCAGGACAAAGAGATCCTGAAGCAGAAGGTGTAGAGGGGATGTCTGGAACTAAGATGCGTGCTTATGCCAGAGCAGGCCAAATGAAGCAATTCAAATCAGGTCTACCAAAAGCATTGCATCCTCATGCAGATGAAATTGTTAGTCATATCAAAGCAGTTCCCGTTAAAGAATATTTTGATTGGGATGCTGATACATCTATTGATACCGAAACAACGTGCCAAAACGGTTCTGTTTGGAGCACGGCACAAGGCAAATGTGTACCAATTAGAGAAGCATATCATGCACAAGAAATTTTTAAGCTTGGTACAGTTGTAGAATCAAAAAGCGGCGAAGCGGGAAAAATCGTATACAGAGGTTCATCATACGTTACAATACAATTAGAATCAGGTAATACGACAAAACATTGGATAAACGATATTAAAGATAGCAATAAAATACTAAACTTTAAAGATTTTTCCCCTTCCATTTCAATTGAAGAAACAAACAGGCTTAGAAAACTTCCTGCATTATTAATGTCCAAAGCACAATTGGCTGAAGTAACAAGCCATAATCTAGAAGTAGAATATGACGGATATAAAACAACTAGTCTGCATATTTGCCCAAGCGCATCTGCACAATTAAAAGATTTAATTACTAATACAAAATTAAATCCCAAATATATCTTACAAGCAGTTAAAGCAACTGATGCATATCTTGGGGTAGAAAAACAAGCAACGGCTAATGGGTTTGCAACTGAAAAGATGGCGCATGATTTTAATATGTACGTGGCAATTGCACACGACACGTTAAATATGTTGGGTTATTCTGATAAAAAATTAGAATATATTAAAACACATCAACAAGTAATGAGCAAGCTATCTATGCACAAAGATAATACGTTTGCAAATGAAGTTGGAACAACCGTTCCCACATTTGGCGCAGGCGATGTTGCAGAAGGTGTTAATGCTGCAAACTTTAGTATGGTTTCAAGAATTGGACCAGATGGCAAACCTAGTTTTGTTAAACAACGTAACAAACGAATCATAACGGACCCAAAAATGGAAAAAGACTCTAACAATAACAATATTCCTGACGACAACGAAGAGCAATTGCCATCTACAAAGAAGGCATTATCGGATTTAAGAAAATCAATGGGTGTACAAGAAACATATGCTGCTGATCCGGCTACCGTTCATAGAGATATAAATGCTTCTCCTAATAAAGAAGTATTCAATGGTATTGATATACCAATTGCAGATCAGGGGTATGAAGGAAAACCACTTGGTTTAGCTTCATTTAAATCTTTCTTAACTAATCCTCCGCCACAAAAAGCTGAAGCTGACCACAGCACAGCTTATAAATCAATGGTTAAAGCTCACGCGCAGGATAATTGAGATGAATGAAGAATTGGTTAATGCTATGAATAAGGTGTTTGGTGATACGTTTGTAATGTATTATAAAACACATAGCTACCATTGGAATATAGAAGGTAGATCATTCTACGCAGATCATACCTTCTTGCAAGAAATTTATACAGAAGTATATGCTATTATTGATACTATTGCTGAGAATATTAGAACATTAGATGCATATGCCCCAACTTCATTAATGAAAGTAAAACAATATTCTTCAGTCGTTGAAGAAGATACTGTTCTAGATTCTACTCAAATGATTAGTAATTTAATGGCAGCAAACGATGTTGTTATTTTATCATTGATGCAGGCATATAAGATTGCAGAAGATGCCGGAGAAATTGGTATATCTAATTTCTTGCAAGATAGAGTTATTGCCCATCAGAAACATCGTTGGATGTTGAAAGCGACATTAAAATGATAACATTCTTAGAATTTTTAGATGAAGAGTTTACGGAAAAAGAACTCGATGAAATGGCTGACCAGTTGACATGGGAAGACATTGAGGATCTATACTCTCCTGAAGAATTTGTTCTAGAAGATATTCAGGTATTGGATGAAAAGATTTCGGCATCTGGAAGGTTAAAGAAATCACAAAGATTTAGATCTAGAAAAACAGCTATTAGTACTGCTCGTAAAATGAAGTTAAGAAGAACGTCAACATTAAGTGTTTTACATAAAAGAGCAAAAGCTGCAGCCAGAAGAATGATGCAAAAGAGAATTTTGCATGGTACAAATAAACATAATATGTCCGCTCAACAAAAAGATAGAGTAGAGCAACAAATTAAAGGTATGTTGGCCACGCAAGGAAATTTAGCAATGAAATTATTGCCAAAGATAAGAGCTTTGGAAAGATCTAGATTATCAAGCAAATACAAATAAACCGTTTTGGTTTATTTAATAAATAATAAATAGAATTCATTTTAAAGGAATCAAAAATGACAAGAATCACAAATAGTTTGTTTGAATCAATCAGACAAGTTACAAACCCAGTATTAGACGAAGTCAAGGTCGATGCTGCACATTTCTGTGCCACACACGTAGAACATTCACTATATGGTGAAGGCGAGTGTATTTCTGAACAACACGCTAAACCAAATGCTGATGGCACAATTGACTGGTACAATGTTAAATTTGCTGACGGCCAAGTTCGCAAAATTCAAACAGAAGCAGTTAAAGTTAAAAAAGCCAAGATGCATGAGCATGCTACACCTGAAGGCGATACAATTGAAGAAAAGCAATTACATCCTAACCAACAAGTATTAGACGTGCATGAGCCAGAGAAAGATAAATTAACTGCTAAAGATTTTGAAATGCTTCGTAAAGGCAAAAAGAAAGTAGTCAAAGAAGAAGAACAAATTGTTGAACTAAAGAAGTCAACACTTGCGTCTTATGCAAAGAAAGCAACAACTAGTGCAAAACATCTTGCTTGGTCGGCCAGCGCCGAAGCACAACATGGAAATCCGCGCAAAGCAGCGGGCCTTGCAAATATGGCAGCACATCGCGCTACAGGTGTAGGTAAAGCGATTGATCGTATGGTCAAAGAAGAAGAACAAATTGACGAAATGGGGCATGCTGGTAAAGTAACAATGAAACAGATTGCAAAGAGCAGTGCTTCTCCTACAGTTAAAAAAGCAATTGGAAAAGCCGCACCTGATATTAAATCTTATGGCGACAGAGCAGCTGCTCTAACCGCCGCAGGTATCAAAAGAGAATCAGTTGAACAAGTAACAGAATTATCAACTGGTACATTGCTCAAAGTAAAACATGCTGCAGTACGTGATGCTAATGATGCTACTAGAGATAGCGATGATGCAAGAGCAGATAAGCGATATAACCTTGCAGGTAAAGCAAGTAATAAAATTGAACTAAGAAATAGAGCAGCTGGATTGAAACCATCCGGACAACATTCTATGGATGAAGGTATATCAGAAACTATTGTTAAGCATAACGACTTTACAATTGAAATTACGGACAATCCAACATTTGGTGACTTCTTAAGAGCTGTTCAATCTATTGTTAGAACAGATGAAGAATCAATGCAAAAAGAAATTGTTGCAATTGCAGAACAAGCATTTGCTGAGAATTATGAAGAAATTATTATTGAAGCATTCACTAGAATGGAAATTGAAGACAAGATGTCTGCTCACCGCAAGGCGGGCAACACAGTATCAGCTGATAAATATGGTACTAAAAACGGACAACCTTATGCTGAGTATGTTGTGACTGATCAAGAAGGTGGACGTAAGAAATATATTCACCATGGAACGGCACGCCGCATGGAATCCATGTCAAGTGTAACCAAAAAAGATAAAGAGTAATAAGCAATCATTGCTTAATTATAAATAATAAAAACAGGGAGACTAAAATGTCAGCATGGGGAAAATTAGATAGAAGAGAAGTTAGTGCAACAGCGACTGCTAACTTGGGTAGCAGCACAGTTGTTACAAGCGCACCGGTAGTTACTGCAGCCAATGGTTTTTACGTTGGATATTCATTGGTAATTGCCAATGTAGATTACGCAATTCAAACTATTAGTTCAGCTAATACAATTATTCTTGATACCACATATCGCGCCGCTAATATAGCAGCAGCAAATATTGCTATTCAAGAAGATCCAAAATGGATTCGCACAAATGGTAGGGGCACTACGATGAATTCTGGTAGGGGCCCAAACACTGTTAATAAAGCTAACGTATATGGTGTTGATCGTGTTGAAGCAAATGTTCCAGCCAATAAAGCAAACGGCTTTAGCCAACCTGGTTGGACATCATATAAAACATATACTACAACGCAAGGCGCTATTAGAAACAAGGTCGAAGTATTAGTAGCAATGTCCAAGAACTTTAATGCCAATGCAACAGGCGTATTGAACTTAACTGATGCAAACGATAACAATATATTGCGAAATAGTTAAAATACATAGTATATTATGATGTAGTTTTCAATAATAAACCTTTGGTGTTTTAATGGCAGATTTAAAGATATCGCAGTTAACTGCTGCTAATGTAGTAAATAAGGATGATGTATTATATCTAGTACAAAATGATACTAGTTTAAATGTAACAGCAGGCACATTATTTGCCTCAATCACTGATCCCACATTAGCCGGCAACATTATCGTTAGTGGACCTGTTCAGACTTTAAACGCTGCAGGTCAAATTAGTATAACTACCACCAGAACAGATTTGTATGGTGGTGTTTCTGCTAGTGCTAACGCAATTGCAAATGGTACAGTGTTACCTTCCTCAATATATTTGTATACTGAGGGAGTATCTGCCACGGGCCGCGGATTAACTTTTGCTGGTGGTACTCCCATCACTAAAACAATCTATGTTAGATCTGCAAACAACAAAATATATCTGTCGGGCGCATCTGGCACAACTTATTCGTGGCCTCCTGAAGATTGGGTCGGGCCTACAGGACTAAGACCGTTTCCAACGGCTTTATCTTTTATAAAGGGTTCTACTTATACTTTTGATGTTAGTGATGCAACCAATACCGGCAATGTTATTGCATTATCTACATCAATTGATGGCACAAACACATTAGGTACAAAATACACCGCAAACATTACTATAAACGGTACTCCTGGTACTGCTAATGCAAATATTGTATTCAATGTACCAAATGTCACCATAGACGCAGGCGGTAAAGCATATTTAGATTTACCTAGAGGAGCTGAAGGCCAAATAAAGATTATTAACTTGGTACAAACCCAAGGTGGTAGATTTGTTATATCAAGTAACCTGCAAAATAATCTTGCAATTGAATTAAAGAAATCTGGTGATTCTGCATTCTTGATGTATTCAAGCAATGGATGGATTTTGGTTGGATCTAACCCAGGACTAGTAACATCTTTTTCGGGTACATCCGATGATGTAGCAGAAGGTAGTAAATTATATTTTACAAATGCAAGAGCTAGAGCAGCAATTACTGCCGGCGATAGTACAATAATTTATGATACTGCTAATGGAACAATTAAAGCCAATGCTACAGTATTAGCCGCATTAATTGGAACAGTTGGTTTTACAGGTAATACTAATGCAGTAACAGAAGGCACTCAGAATCTTTACTTTACAAATGCTAGAGTTGCTTCTAATGTGATTGGATTGTTGCCGTCATTGGCAGGCGATAGTATTACAATTGCCGCAAATGGAAGAATTTCCGCCAACCTAAGTAGCATAACAGTTGGATCTGTTCTTGCAAGCGCAGTTGTTGGGTTAAACACTTCAAATGTTGCAGAATCAACAAGTAACTTATATTACACAAACGCTAGAGTTTACGCTAATGTTATTGGGTTATTAAACGCAAAAGCCAATGTTACAGATTTAACAACTGCTAATGTACTTGAGTCAACAAGTAACTTGTATTTCACAAATGCTAGAGTTGCTTCTAATGTGATTGGATTATTGCCATCATTGGCAGGTAATAATATTAGTATCGCTGCAAATGGTCAAATTTCAGCGAATTTAACAGGTGTAACAATTGGATCTATTGCTGTAACATCTGTTACAGGTTTAAATACCGCGAATGTTTCAGAATCAGCTAGCAATTTATATTATACTAATGCTAGAGTTTATGCCAACGTAATTGGGTTATTAAACGCAAAAGCCAATGTTACAGATTTAACAACTGCTAATGTACTTGAGTCAACAAGTAACTTGTATTTCACAAACGCTAGAGTTTACGCTAACATTTCACCTTTATTAACAACCGCAAATATTCGTGAAGTTGGTAGTAACATATATTATACTAATGCAAGAGTCTATGCAAATATTGCTCCGCTATTAACAACGGCTAATATTCTTGAAGTTGGTAGCAACATATACTACACCAATACTAGAGTATATTCGAATTTAATTGCAGCATTGCCGCAATTGGCAGGTAATAATATTACAATTGCCGCAAATGGTCAAATTTCTGCTAATTTAACCGGTGTAACAATTGGATCTATTGCAGCGACATCTGTTTTAGGATTGAATACAGCAAATGTTGCAGAATCAATAAGTAACTTATATTATACCAATGCTAGAGTTTACTCAAATGTAAGCCCATTATTGGCTGCAAAAGCAAATGTTACAGATTTAACAACTGCGAATGTAATAGAATCTACGGGTAATTTATACTTTACAAACATACGAGCAATTGGCGCAATCACGAATCAAGATATAACATTAAGTAATTTAACATTACTAGGTGATTTAATTGTTCAAGGTAATACAGTAACATTGAATACTGCTACTGTTGCTATTGAAGATAAAAATATTTTATTAGCAAATGGTGCAACAAGTTCTGCAATGGCCGATGGCGCAGGCATTTCAATTGCGGGCGCAGATGCGAATATAAAATATGTTCAATCGACAAATAGCTTTAATTTAAATAAGAATTTAATAATATCTGGTAACATCCTGCCGGATCTTGCAAATTATTATGATATTGGTTCAGCCGATAAACCATTCCGCGATTTATGGTTATATGGTTCATCAATTAAATTTTCTAATAGTTCAACTACTATTAGTTCAACTGCAAATACATTCTCTGTTACTCAAGGAACAAATGTATTAATTAGTTCAAATTCTGGCACAACAATAATTACTGCTAATAATTTTGTTGTTGTTGATGGAAGCAATACAGTAATATTTGTTGCTAATGCTACAAATAAACCAATCACATCACCTACAGGTACAATAACTGCTAATTTATTGCAGGGGGTAGTTGGATATACTACATCAAATATTGCAGAAGGTGCCAACTTATATTTCACAAACGCCCGAGCAATTACTGCACTACAGCCATCAATAGCTGAATTAAGAGCACTTGCATCATCATTCTCTGCTAACGTATTATATGTTGCAGGTAATGGTAACGATGCAAATGATGGCAGATCATTTGGTAACGCATTTGCTAATATTCACGTTGCTTTAGCAGCAGCAACTCCGTGGACAACAGTATTTGTTAAGAGTGGAGATTACAGATTATACAATCAACCAGTAACAATTCCAGCACGTGTGGCATTAGTTGGAGACAATTTAAGAACAACAACAATTAGACCATCGCAATCAAGTGTTGATATGTTTTATGTAAATAATGCTTGTTATGTAACAGGTATTACATTCAGAGATCACATATCACCTTCAGCAGTATTTTCATATAATCCAAATGGATCTGCTGGAACTATTGTAACCAGTCCGTATATTCAGAACTGTTCTTCAATTACAACTACCGGTACAGGTATGCGTGTAGATGGTCGTTATGTTTCTGGTCTTCGTTCTATGGTTTGTGATGCATATACACAAACGAACGAAGGCGGCATAGGTATCCATATGTTAAATAAAGGATACACGCAATTAGTATCCGTGTTTACAATTTGCTGTCATATTGCTATTAAATGTGAGAATGGGGGATTTTGTTCTATCACAAACTCTAATGCATCATTTGGTACATATGGATTATGGGCCGATGGTGTTAGCGAACCTTTATATTTTGGAAAAGTTCAAACCGCTATAACTGAAGCAACTAATGAAATAACTTTAAGTAATTTATCAATTAGACCAAATTATGGTGATTCTGTTATATTCGCAAGTTATAATCAAGATAAATGTGCTAGAGATACGGGATTAATTGTAGACTCCTTGGCGTTTGATTTAGCATACAATAGTAACACACAATCAACATTCGCGGGATTGCAATATTGGGCGCAACCCTCATCTGCAATTCCTAATCAATCAGTTGAGACAATTAATGCAATTAATGTTGCTGCACAATTTGCAGTTGCGTTTGCACAAGGAAATACTGTTAGTCAAGTTTATCAGGCGAATATTGCACCTACAAACGGAACAGGCGGAACTGCTGTAGAAGCAGCCATTATATTAAATAATTATAACACTATTATTAATATTATACAAAATGGAACGGTTGGTGTAACAGATACAATTATACCCAATCAATATCCTGCAAATACAAATGTAAATGTATCGAACGCGGCAAACAATATTATCAATAATAAAACTTTTATTGCTGCAGAAGTTATTGGATATATTGATACTACATATCCAGGATTCTGGGCAAATACGGCATTCTTAGATCCAGCAAATGCATTGGCCACATGCTCTCGCGATGTTGGATATACTTTAGAAAGCGTCACATTTGATTTAAGACATGGTGGCAATAGGCAGTCTGTTAATTCTGGAACATATTATTATCAATATGATGCAACAGACACACAGATCAATGATCAAGTTGTACAAACAGGCGCCGCTTATTATTTCATAGGTGGATTAGTTGAAAAAATTGTACGAGGCAATGTTATTGCTAATGTATATCAAAATACAGTAGTACAAAATACAACTGCCGCAGCTTTTGCAACAACTGCAGAAGCAAATATACTATTAACAGATGTAAGATTAATTGCAAATATTGTTACCTTTGGTCCTAATGTTGCACCTTCAAAAAAACCAATCACATTTACTCCTAGTTCAAACCCCAACGTAATTAATGCTACAAAATTGGTATTATCTAATAGAGAATTTATTAAAGCAGAGGTATTAGAATTTGTAAATCAAAATTGGGCAAATATTAGTAATGGGGCAGGTACATTCTATACAGTACAATCCGCAACTAATTTAATAAGCAATACTAGTGTAGTTACATTCTTAGAAACAGTAAATGAAAATTTATTAGCTAATTCAAGAGCATCTTTTCACCAGGCAAGTTATATTTCATCTAGCGGACATACACTCGAATATGTAGGTGCAGGTGATACTATTGCAACCGCATTACCGTATTTAGGCGGGGTTCCTATACAAGAGAATGAAGTTACAGAATTGCGCGGAGGTAAAGTGTATTTTACAAGTACCGACCAACAAGGTGATTTTAGAATTGGAACAGGATTGGTTATAAATAGAGTTGACGGAACAATTACAGGTAGAACATTCAACAAAGCATTGTTTGCAGTTATGACACCGTATATACTAGCAATCGAAGGATAATAAATGGCAACCGCATTAAACGTATTTAAAACAATAACAGCAAATATTACAACATCTCCAAATGTAATTTATACTGCTCCTGCTCTAAAAACATCTATTATTTTATCATTGCAGGTAACAAATATAACAGCGTCAACCGCAAATACTACATTTTTTCATAGCACATCAAATAATCAAAGAGTTGAATTATGTAAAGACTTTGAAATTCCAGCAAAAGATGCTGCAAGTATATTAACTGGTAAACTAGTTTTAGAAACAGGACAAAAAATTGTGGCACAAGCCGGCGCAAATACAGCGTTAAGATTAGTTATGAGTTTATTAGAAACAGCAAATGACTAAACTAATATCGGGTAGAATAAAAAAGACGCCTAGCGCTAATGTAAGCGCTAGTCGTTATGATTTTATAAAATTATCTGAAACAGAACCAGACTTAGGCTTGCCTGCGGCCAATGGTTATGTATTATCGGGTAATGTTGATGGTAGACGAGCTTGGATATTGCCGTCAACGGTGGCCGCAACAGCAAATGTTGCAAATACTGTTTTATTCATTAGTAATTTTACAACTGCTAATTTAGCAGAAGGTAGTAATTTATATTTTACTAATGCTAGAGTTTACGCAAATGTTATATCCTTATTGCCCACATACACCGGCAATTTAAGTGCGGGCAATATTATAACGTCTGGAGGTGCTGGTATAATTTCTGGTGCTCAGTTAATTAGTACTAATGTTATTACCGCAAGCATTTGGAATGGTTTATATACATCAAATGTTATTGAATCTGCAGGTAATTTATATTTTACTAATGCTAGATCATATGCAAATTTAACTGCTGCAAGTATTAATGCATTAGCAGATGTAGATACTGTATCAATTGCGCCACAAGTTGGATATGGTTTAACTTGGAATGGAGCAAATTGGGTACCGAATGTAGTAACGGTTTCTGCAACAGAATTAGCCAATGTTGCCAATACAGTATTAGGAATAGTTCAAAGTTCGCTTGTTGCCAATACCGCATTTTTTGCTGCAAATGCTAATATTGCTAATATTGCATTAACTGCCAATATAGCAAATACTGTTTTAACTTTAAGTAATTTTACAACTTCTAATTTAATAGAAGGTGCGAATTTATATTTTACGAATACAAGAGTAATTGCAAGTTTACTCAACGCAAATTTAGTTCTTAATAATGCTACAATTAATGGAACATTTACTCCAACACTTGTTGCAAATGGAAATGTATCAGCATATGCAACAAAGTATATTGTAGAATACAATCCAACCTCAAAAGAACTTACTTATTCTAGCACCCCAGATGCTTCTAATCCTTATATCACAGGATATAGTCAAGAAATTCACGTAAGTCCCGTTGCATTTAATAATAGCGGTAAAGGTACAATTGGTGATCCGGTAAAAACAATTGCTCGAGCATTAGAACTAATATCCCCAGCTTTTGAAACAACAGCTGTTAATCAAAGAAAAACAATTATTTTACATCCCGGCAGTTATGTTGAAGATGTAACAATTAATACTCAGTATACTGTTTTAACTACACATGAGTTAGTAGGTAAAAGCACAACTCTTTCTGGTACTTTAACGCTTGCAACAGGTTGTACTATTGATGGTCTAAAGATGACCAATCTTGTTATTTCGGGAACTTCGGCAACCGGATCAATTGATATTATTGGTTGTACAGTAACAACAGCAACAACAAAAACATCAACAGCATATACTAATTTTAGAGGGTGCGATTTATCCACATCCTCATTGAGCATTACTGGTGCAGGAACAACAGTTTTAGTTGGTGGTAATTATTATACTCTTACTGTAAATAACGCTTCTGCTTCAATATTGGCCAAAGCAGTAATTAGCATGGGCGCAGTAACTCTAACAGCAGGAACGATACAATTTTCTGATACGCTGATTTATGCGCTTACTCCTACCGCCAACGCCATAACGCAAAGTGCGGGTTCAGTAATAACACTTAACAATTGCCAAACATTAATACCTACTTTAGACAATGTGGCAAGAAATAGTTTTGGTGGTTTCTATTCTATCCTACATTCTGTTTACGATAAGACGAACTCTACATTTGGTGGCACAGCATTAAATGCAATTTCATATAGCCAATATATTAATGCAGATTCATTGACTATTAGTGGCGGCGGTTTTATTACTGGTGCAAATTTAATTACTTCCAATATTATTACCTCACGCATTTGGAATGGGTTATATACCGCTAATGTTATAGAATCTTCTAGTAATTTATACTTCACAAATGCTAGAGTATTTGCTAATGTATCTGAAAGATTATTAAATTTAGACTCAAATATTATACCTGCAGCTGACGAAGTATATAATTTGGGTTCACCTACAAGGAAATTTAAAGATTTATACTTGTCAGGATTTACCCTTAGTTTGGGCGGCACTACTTTATCTGCCGGGCAAAATAATTCTCTTTCAGTAACATCATTGGTTACAAATAATGTTATTTCAAATATTTGGACTAACTTATATACTGCTAACGTAATTGAATCTGCAAGTAATTTATATTTTACCAATGCTAGAGTTTACGCTAATGTAATTTCATTATTACCCGAATATACCGGTAATATAAAAGCGGGTAATATTAGAGCAAATTCAATTGTAACAAACACTATTATTATCAATGGTGTGGAAATATCGAATACTCAAGTTGGTGCCAACATTACAATTAATAGTATTACTGCTAATATTTGGAATGGGATCTATACTGCTAATGTATTAGAAACTTCTGGTAATTTATACTTTACTAATGCTAGAGTTTATGCTAATGTTGTTTCGTTATTACCAACATATACTGGTAATTTGGGCGCTGGCAATGTATCAATTGGCACAGGAATAGGCGGTTCTATTACTGGTGCCAATTTAATTAGTGTAAATATTATTACCGCTAATGTTTGGAATGGGATATATACTGCTAATGTATTAGAAACTTCTGGCAATTTATATTTTACAAATGCAAGAGTTTACGCGAATATTGCTCCGTTATTAACAACTGCTAACGTAGCAGAAGTAGGTAATTTATATTTTACTAATGCAAGAGTTTATGCTAACGTAATTGGATTATTACCATCATTGGCAGGCAATAATATTAGTATTGCAGCAAACGGCCAAATTTCTGCAGTAGTGTCAGTCGGTTCGCTTGGCACAATATACACCAGTAATATAATAGAAAACGGTAATACTACTACGGGCAATGTATATTTTTCAAATGCAAGAGCCAGAGCAGCAATTTCCCCAGCTGATGGTTCTATTGTATACGATCCCGTAACAGGTCTTATTAGAGCAACCGGTGAAGTTGTTGCAAATATAACCGCAACTGTTTCATCATTAACAACTGCCAATATTGCTGAGTCACCTAGTAATTTATATTATACAAATGCAAGGGTTCTTGCAGGATTAGTCAATTCCAATCTAATTGTCAATGATGCATTAATACTTGGTAATTTAGTTGTTCAAGGCGATTTTGTAACCTTAAACACCGCAACCTTACTTGTAGAAGATAAAAATATTGTATTGGCAAATGGCGCAGTTAATTCTGGCGCTGCCGACGGTGCAGGATTTAGTATTGACGGGGCGCAAGCTAATTTAAAATATCGTAATACCGGCGATAAATTTGAATTCAACAAGTCATTGGATGTATTAGGTACATTAACTGCTGCAACAGTATCGGCTAATGTTTGGAATGGTTTATATACCGCTAATGTAATAGAATCTACAAGTAATTTATATTATACAAATGCAAGAGTTTATGCAAATGTTATATCCTTATTGCCAACATATACCGGCAATTTAAGTGCAGGCAATATTATTACATCTGGCGGCGCAGGTATAATTACTGGCGCGCAACTAATTAGTACAAATGTTATTACCGCAAGTATTTGGAATGGTTTATATACCGCTAATGTAATAGAATCTACAAGTAATTTATATTATACAAATGCAAGAGTTTATTCCAATGTGTTGGCATTATTGCCGACATTAGCAGGTGATAGTATTACAATTGCTGCAAACGGTAGAATTTCGGCAATTACATCCGCAGGAACTGTAACAGGATTAAACACCGCTAATGTAAATGAATTTGGTAATTTATATTATACCAATGCAAGAGTTTACGCTAATGTCATTGGTCTATTAAACGCAAAAGCAAATGTAGTTGATTTAACTACTGCTAATATTATTGAATCGGCAAGTAATTTATATTTTACTAACGCAAGAGTTTATTCCAATGTTGTTTCATTATTACCAACATATACTGGCAATCTAACAGCAGGCAATATAATTACTGGTGGTGGTGGCGCAGGCGGTTCTATTACAGGTGCCAATTTAATTAGCACAAATGTTATTACCGCAAGCATTTGGAATGGGATATATACTGCTAATGTATTAGAAACTTCTGGCAATTTATATTTTACAAATGTAAGAACAGCATCTAATGTTATTGGATTATTGCCGTCATTGGCGGGCGATAACATTACAATTACCGCAAACGGTAGAATTTCAGCAATTACATCTGCAGGAACTGTAACAGGATTAAACACCGCTAATGTAAATGAATTTGGTAATTTATATTATACCAATTCCAGAGTATATTCAAATGTAATTGCAGCGTTACCAACGTATACAGGTAATATTGCCGCAGGAAATGTTAGAGCAAATACAATTGTAACAAACACTATTATTATTAATGGTGTAGAAATATCGAATACTCAAGTTGGTGCCAACATTACAATTAATAGTATTACTGCTAATATTTGGAATGGTCTATACACCGCTAATGTAAATGAATTTGGTAATTTATATTATACCAATTCCAGAGTATATTCAAATGTAATCTCATTGCTGCCAACGTATACAGGTAATATTGCCGCAGGAAATGTTAGAGCAAATACAATTGTAACAAACACTATTATTATTAATGGTGTTGAGATTTCTAATACTCAAGTTGGTGCCAACATTACAATTAATAGTATTACTGCTAATATTTGGAATGGTCTATACACTGCTAACGTATTAGAAACTTCTGGTAATTTATATTATACCAATGCTAGAGTTTATTCAAATGTAATTGCAGCGTTACCAACATATAATGGCAATCTTAACATCGGTAATTTATCACTTGGTACAGGATTGGGTGGATCTATTACGGGCGCCAATTTAATTAGTGCTAATATTATTACCGCAACCATTTGGACAGGATTATACACATCTAACGTAATTGAAAATGGCAATACTAATACTGGTAATGTTTATTTTACAAATGCAAGAGTTACTACATTATTAGAAACATACACTGGCAATGTCAGCGGCGGTAATTTATCACTTGGTACAGGATCGGGTGGATCTCTTACAGGTGCCAATTTAATTAGCACAAATGTTATTACTGCAATCATTTGGACAGGATTATACACATCTAACGTAATTGAAAATGGCAATACTAATACTGGTAATGTTTATTTTACAAATGCAAGAGTAGCAGCCAATGTTATTGGATTATTGCCGTCATTAGCAGGTAATAACATTGTTATTGCTGCAAACGGTCAAATTTCAGCTATAGTAGCTAGTGGTGCCGGCGCAGTTTTAGCAACAACTATTATTGGGTTAAATACTGCTAATGTTTCTGAATCAGCAAGTAATTTATACTTTACTAATGCTAGAGTTTATGCTAATGTAATTTCGTTGTTACCAACGTACACCGGCAATTTACGTGCAGGTAACATTATAACTTTAGGTGGCATTATTGCCAATTCATTAACAATTAATGGTAATGAAATATTCACAAATGAAGCAGGTGCAAATTTATCAGTTAATAAGATTTCATCTAATATTTGGAATGGGTTATATACTGCTAATGTAATTGAGACTTCTGGTAATTTATATTTTACCAATGCAAGAGTTTACGCTAATGTTATTGGTCTATTAAACGCAAAGGCAAATGTAGTAGATTTAACGACCGCTAATGTACTCGAATCAACAAGTAATCTTTACTACACCAATGCAAGAGTTTACGCTAATGTTATTGGTCTATTAAACGCAAAGGCAAATGTTACAGATCTAACAACTGCTAATGTACTCGAATCAACAAGTAATCTTTACTACACCAATGCAAGAGTTTACGCTAATGTTATTGGTCTATTAAACGCAAAGGCAAATGTTACAGATCTAACAACTGCCAATGTTGTTGAGTCAGCAAGCAATTTATATTACACTAACGCAAGAGTTTACGCAAATGTAATTGGTTTATTAAATGCCAAAGCAAATGTAGTAGATTTAACTACTGCTAATGTTGTTGAGTCAGCAAGCAATTTATATTACACTAACGCAAGAGTTTACGCAAATGTAATTGGTTTATTAAATGCCAAAGCAAATGTAGTAGATTTAACTACTGCTAATGTTGTTGAATTAAATAATCTATATTATACAAATGCAAGAGTTTACGCTAACGTTGTATCATTATTGCCAACATATACAGGAAATCTTACTAGTGGAAACCTTAGTGTAACAGGATTTATATTTGCTAATGGTATAATACTGCAAGGTGTCAATGTAACAGGTTCAATTCTATCAGGAAATGTTGTATCTAACGCATCAATATCAGATACAATTGTTGCCAATAGTGTAACATCTAATATTTGGGCTAGATTATATACTTCTAACGTAATTGAAAACGGCAATACTACTTCCGGAAATGTTTATTTTACAAATACAAGAGCCAGAGCAGCATTTATCTCCGGCGATAATATTACAATTGAAGCAAATGGTAGAATTTCTTCAAGTGGTGGTGGTGCCGCAACTCAATTGGCAATTACTAATTCACAAGTAATAGCAGGCGGCAATAAGAATTATACATTAGCTAGCGTAATTGATTCTGCAAATACAATCTTGGTAGCTATTAATGGTGTTGTTCAAATACCGGCAGTAGATTATACATTGAGCGGTGGCCAGGGCCTAGTATTTACAGCAAATACTCCTGCAAATGCAGCAATTGAAGTTAAGTATTATGGGTATTCTGCATTAAATCCAAATGTAGCAGTTATATCAAGTAGTTCAATTATACCAACGGTTGACGGCCAAACATCGTATTTGATGGGGGCAAATGCAACTCAAGCATCGACTATTATGGTTGCGTTGGATGGATTGATTCAAAGACCGACAGTTGACTATACTGTTAACAATACAACGATAACAATGATACCTGCGCCACCCGCAGGATCTAATATTGAAGTTAGATTCTTTGGTCAAGAAGCAGTTGCATTATCAGCAGCACAATCTACAACGGCATACATAAGCAATAGTAGAACATATGCAGGCGGAAGCGCAAATCTAAATCTTGGATCAAATGTATTATTGGCAAGAAACATTATTGTTACAGTCGATGGTATTACACAAATACCAGATTACAACTACACAGTATCAGGCAATACTCTATCATTTGGTACAGCAGTTCCAAGTATAAATTCTATTGTTGAAGTTAAATTCTTTGGCGCAGAAGCATTTAATGCAAATCTAACACAGGCGATGGTAACTGCTGTGTTGCCGGCGGTATTATCAAATGATACATTGGTAAGACAAATTATAAGATCATCCGCTTACGCGTTTTCAAGAATATTTTATTAAAGGTAAAGAAGAATGGCAAATCCAAATGTATTCGTCGCAACATCAATGCAGGGAAGAACTGCGTATTCTAATGTATCAACGGCGTTTGCTAATGTAGTACAAAATGCAAGTTCAAGTGGTAAATCATTAAGGATTGTAAATTTATCATTAGCAGGTGTGGATACTGTTATTTCTCCTAACGTAACCGTTGGGGTTGTTAGAAGCGGTATAACAAATTACATTGTTGCTAACATCACAATCCCTGTTAAATCCACTGTTATTATTCTGGGTAAAGAAAATCTATTATTCTTAGAAGAGGGCGACGATTTGCGCATACAAGCATCGGCTAATAACCTGTGCTGGGCAACCGTAGCATATGAGGAAATTTTCTAATGGCCCTACGAATAACCGGTTCCGTCATTGGCGAACCGATTACTCCTGTATCTACTTCGGCAACTGGAATGTGGACATCCCAGGAAGTCGCCGCCTTACAATATGATCAAACTTGGCAGGCTGCTGTAACTTATAGTTTAACCGCAAGCGCATCTAATGTAAATGAAGGTTCCTTTGTTACTGCAACATTAACAACAACGGGCCTTGCTAATGGAACAGTTATTCCGTATGTTATAACTGGTTCAAATGTTTTTGCGAATGATTTTACATCAGGAAATATAACTGGCAATTTTGTAATTCAAAATGGTTCAAACACAATATCATTTACTGCAAATACAGATTCAATAATAGAAGGTGCAGAAACATTTACCATAACTGCCGGAACTGCTTCCGCAAATATTATAATTAATGATACACCATTTGATGCATATGTTGCAAATAATGTTTTGCTATTACACGGTAATGGTACAAATAATTCACAGAATAATACATTCTTAGATTCAGCAATAAGTCCATCTACAGTAACTCGTAATGGTAATTCTACTCAAGGAACATTTACTCCTTATGGAAGTAGTTGGTCTAATTACTTTGATGGTTCTGGTGATTATTTAAGCATTGCAAGTGCAGCGCCTTTACAATTGGACACAGGGGACTTTACAATTGAGTTTTGGTGGAATGGCTTAGCATCGGGAGCATTTCCTCAAAATATAGGAACTTTAGTTTCTAGTGCTGAGAATGGCACATACAGAGTTGGCACTAGATTTAATAGCACAAATTACGTTTATTTTGCCAGAGGAAATGGTACAAGTTTTGATGAAGTTACATACAATGTAAACGTCAATGATGGTGCGTGGCATCATATTGCTTGCGTAAGAACTTCCGGTGTTATTGCTATGTACGTTGACGGGCTTGCAAGAACTGCCGCAACAGGTAGTACATCTATTTCTGGAACTTGTACAACTTCTAATCCGTTATTGCTTGGATATCAAGCAAGAGATGGTACGTATGCTACTGGTTATATTTCTAATGCTCGTATAGTTAAAGGAACCGCAGTATACACAAGTAACTTTGCCCCGCCAACCACACCGTTAACCGCTATAGCAAATACAAGTTTATTAACCTGCCAGTCAAATAATTTTAAAGATAATTCTACAAATAATTTTACAGTAACAAGAAACGGAGATGTATCTATTCAACGTTTCAGTCCATTCAACACCGGCAGTGTATATAGTGCAGGTGTAATAGGTGGGTCTGCATACTTTGATGGTACAGGTGATTATTTAACTGTTCCCGATTCTACTATTTTCACAATGGGTGCTGGCGATTTTACTCTTGAATGTTGGGTATATTTACAAAGTGTAGCGCAACAAGTTTTTATAGGAACGTGTGATGCTGCAGGTAGTCAAGGCTCAATGAGTTTTGTACTTGGACTAAATGGTTCGGCATACCCTCAGATTGGAGTAGGGTATGGAGGATCGATGTATGTCTCAACTTTTGGTACCGCTGCTACGGCTGGACGGTGGTACCATATTGCAGGTGTACGCAATGGTGCCAATGTAAATATATATGTTAACGGTGTTAAGGGTCCAGATTTACCAATGGCCGCTTTAGCAATTACCGATTCTTCTCAAGTAGTAGGCATTGGTCGTAATGGCGCAGGTAATTTTGAATATGTTACAGGATATATTTCAGATGTTCGAATTATCAAAGGCACTGCAGTATACACCGGTAATTTTACCCCGCCAACTGCACCTTTATTAGTATCCGGTACATCTTCAATTTATCCTAATACTGCCAACGTAAACACAACTTTTGCAGCAGCTAATACATCTTTATTGTGTAATTTTACGAACGCTGGTATTATTGACAATGCAATGATGCTTAATTTAGAAACTGTTGGCGATTCAAAAATATCTACCACACAAAGTAAGTTTGGCGGAAGTAGTATGAGTTTTGATGGTACTGGAGATTTTTTAGTTAGTCCTAGTAATTCTGTACTTGTATTTGGTACCGGCGATTTTACCGTTGAATGTTGGGTGTATACACCTGCTATAGCAGAAAAAGGAATTTTACAAACATCAGATACTGCCGGAGGATTTAAAACTTCATATACTACCGGAATAGTAATGGCAATTAATAGTAGCGGGTATTGGAGATTTCTTATTGGGTCAGGTAATCTTGATACTACAGTTGCACCGGTTATTAATACATGGACACATCTTGCGGTCACCCGTGCATCAGGTCAAGTAAAAACTTTTATTAATGGCACGGTGGCAACAACCGCAACAGTAACAGATAATTTAACAGGAAACTACATAGGCATAGGGTCTTATTATAACACAACATATGGTTGGAATGGCTACATAGACGATCTTCGCATCACAAAAGGTGTTGCTCGTTATACCGCTAACTTTACACCGCCAACTTCTGAATTTTTAGATTATTAAAAAGAAATAAAATGGGATTAAGACAAAGAGGATCAGTAATAGGAAATTATGCCACTGCATCGAGTAATCTTGCAACTGGCGTATGGACAGCAAAAGAAGCATATACCTTACAGAAAAAAGGTACATGGAAAGTCGCACCATCATTTACACTCACATCCTCAGCAGCTACGATTAATGAAGGATCTTCTGTCACATTTACATTAACAACCACCGGTATACCAAATGGAACATTAATTCCATACACAGCTTCTGGGTCAAATGTAAATGTTCTTGATTTTACATCTGGCAATTTAACAGGCAATTTTGTTATTGTAAACGGAACTGGGACTGCATCATTCTCTGCGAGGAATGACGTTACAACTGAAGGCACAGAGACAATAGAAATATCCGCGCTTGGATTAACCGCAAATGTTATAATTAATGATACATCAACAGAGCCTGATCCACAATTTCCATACACAACTTTATTATTAAAAGGAGATGGGACTAATAATTCACAGAACAATACGTTTTTAGATTCATCTACAAATAATTTTACACTAACTCGTAACGGCAATCCAACTCAAGGAACATTCACTCCATATGGAAGTAATTGGAGTACATTCATAGGTTACGGAGCATACGGATATCAGAGTTTACCTTCTAATACTGGTTACGATGTAACAGGAGCAGATTTTACCATTGAATTCTGGGCTAATTTTAGTACATGGAATACAATGGCCAGTTCGGGTATGGTAGTACTTGGTAATTTTGTTAGCACCAATGGTTGGTATCTAAGCTGGAATGGTGGAGTTGGCGCTAATCTTTCATTTAGTACTTACAATGCCGGTGCTGGCGTCGCTACTATTGTGTCTACCGGAATTACTGCAGGCACAAATTTTCAATTGGGAACATGGAATCACTTTACGGTGATGCAAAAAACCAATGTTATATATTTCTACCTTAATGGAGTAATGACTTATTCAACCGCGGCACCTGCGGCAGTTGGAGTAGGTCAAACCATGTATGTTGGTGTTTATGCACAGAATTTTAGTTATGCAGGTAATCCATATTTTTATTATAGTAACTTAAGGATAATAAAAGGTACAGGACTATATTCAACTACAGGATTTACTCCTCCAACAACACCACTTACAGCAATTGCAGGTACAACTTTATTAATTGGTAAATCAAGTAGTTTAGTAGATAATAGCGAAATCAAGGCAACAATTACTAACACCGTGTCGGGAACAGCACCATCTAGTCAACGCTTCAGTCCATTCAGTCCAAGCGGTGTATACAGTGCAAGTGAAATAGGTGGGTCTGCATACTTTGATGGTGCAGGGGATTATTTAGTTACTCCTACAAGTTCTGAGTTAGTACTAGGAACAAATGCAGCAAACTTTACTATGGAGTGCTGGGTATATAATAATGGCTATGACGGCAGTCAATATGGCAGAGGAATTTTTCTTTATTATCCTTCGGGGGCCTATGGGACTGATAGATTAATGTTTCGGTTGGATTACGCATCAAACAAATTTAATTTGTACCTGGTAGTTGCTAACAGTGCACAATTTGGTGGCGGCGGGTCATTAACTACCAGAACTGCCGCCCTTAATTCATGGACTCACGTTGCGCTTGTTCGTAACGCCGGAGTATTCTATGTATACATAAATGGTGTATTAGATTTAACAGTGAATTCTGTGCTTGGTGCATCCGCTATAGCGTTCACTACATTTAATGTTGTTGAATTAGGTAGAGTCCAAGACGGTACATCTCCTGATTTTAATGGGTATATTTCTAACTATCGTTTTGTCAAAGGCACTGCAGTATACACCGGAAACTTTACGCCGCCAACCTCCCCGTTGTTAACATCTGGTACATCAACAATATATTCAAGTAATGCAAACGTAAACGTAACATTTGCTGCAGCTAATACGGCTTTATTGTGCAATTTCACAAATGCAGGTATTATTGATAATGCAATGATGAACAACTTAGAAACGGCCGCCGATGCTAAAATATCTACAACGCAAAGTAAGTTTGGCGGAACTAGTATGAGTTTTGATGGTACCGGGGATTATTTGGCTTTTAGTAATAGAACAAATAGATCACTATATTTTTATTCCAGTAATTGGACTGTTGAAATGTGGATATATTATAATACAACCGGTACTTATGACCACACACTATTAGGTGGCGGCCCTGCTCTAAGTTTTTATGATTTAACCTTTGGTGTGTTTAATTATGGTACACAACTAGGTTTTTGGAATAACGGTGGCTTTTACGGAATGTATGCTGCTAGTAATCTAACATCTGGCGTATGGCGTCACATTACATATGTCAGAAATTCTGATACTATCACTATTTATATTAATGGAACCAGTGTTGCAACACAAGCATTTAGCGCCGCCACAAAAGACGATGCAGCTAATGATTTCCTCACCGGAGTGGTTGGCCCAAGTTTTAACGGTTATATAGACGATCTTCGCATCACCAAGGGGTATGCGAGATACACAAGTAATTTTACACCTCCAACCAAAACATTCCAATCACAATAAGGATACTGATGTTATATACTAAAAACGGATCAATTCCACAAGAAACACCGGATGATACTGGGGGTTGGATTGAGGTAGCAGACAAACCAGAATGCCCAGAAGGCAAAGAGGTTGTGTGGCTAAATTGGGAATGGGTTATTAGAGACCCTAAACCACAAGAAACAACGTATTCAAAATGGAAATGGAACCATACAAATAAAGAATGGTTTCACATATGTATGCATTGCAAAAGCCAATTATAACACGGCAATAAATAATCAAAAGGATAAGAAATGCCATTTCGTCAAATAGACCTAACTCAAATAAGTACAGTAAACTGCAGCAATAATCAAGTTCTTGCGAATGTGTCAGGAAATATTGCATGGGCAAATGTTTCAGCTGTCTATACACCTGCCACGGCATTTGGCTACTCAATAATTTTCGGAGGATAAAATGGCAGCACCAAATCTAATCGGCGCAACACTAATATACGGTAAAACAACAGGCACGGTATTGTCAAATACTTCTTCGCTATTGGTTTTAAATAATGCGGCAAGTTCTAACAAAGTTTTTAAGATTAATACTTTAAACGTTGCAAATGCAAATTCAGGTATTGCGGCAAATGTTACAATTAATTATTATACTGCCGCAATTTTAGGCGGCAACGCTTTACCAATTGTTGCAAACGTAACAATTCCTGCAGGATCCACATTAAGTATAATTGATAAAAGTTCCCAATATTATATGGAAGAAAATACAAGTATTGGTGCAATTGCAAGTACATCTAACGTATTTGTTGTAACTGTAAGCTACGAGGACATTAGCTAATATGGTTAAACGCTTTACCGGCGGATTGTTATCTCCAAGAACGCCCAGCGTATCATCGTCGTCTGCGACTGGATTTTGGTCTTTTGTAGATGCGGCACAAAATAGATCAAATGTTTCATGGCCAAACGGCTATTTGGAATACTTGCCAATAAATATTTTTATGGTAGCCGGCGGTGGCGCGGGTGGCCCATTTGTTGGTGCAGGTGGGGGTGCAGGTGGAGTATTGGTAGGTTCATTAATAAATTATCCAGAAAGAGGCACTTATACTATATACATAGGAGCAGGCGCTGCGTCAGGCGCAGAGGGGACTAACGGTAGCAATACTGCTATTGCATTTGGCGGCGCGAATCTTTATACTGCATTTGGCGGTGGTGGTGCACGTTCAATGACTGGCGATGGTACCGGTGTCATAATTGGAAACGATGGTGGTTCTGGAGGTGGAGGTGCGGGCAACCGGGGCGGAGTAACTCCTGGAGGAAATGCTACACAAACAACTCAACTTACATTAACGGGGTATGGATATCCAGGTGGTACAGGTACGGCAAGCGGAGATCCAGTACAACCAGGCGGCGGCGGTGGTGCTACTCAAACTGGAGGAAATGGAATTCCCAACCCAGCGTCAGGCGGAACTTATGCAGGATATGGTGGCGATGGGATATACAATAATTATAGAACAGGCACAAATATAGGATATGCGGGCGGCGGTGCTGGAACTAGTTATAGTTTTTACGATGCTGTTGTTATTCCAACCAATAAACGTCACTTATACGGTGGCGGCCATACAGGAACATCGGCAAATTTAGATGCGGTAGTTAATACTGGCGGTGGCGGTGGTGGTGGCGGATTTCCACCATTCTATACTGCAGCACAGGGTATAGGTGCTGGTGGGTCTGGTATTGTAATAATTCGATACCCCACAAATTTTATTACTGCAACTGGTGGTAACGTAACTAATTATACATCAAACGGTGTTTCACTTACTGCTCATACATTTACAGAATCCAACACGTTTACTATAACCGGTGTTTCGTGGAGAACGTTTCCTACACCTACTAGTGTGGAATACCTTGTTGTTGCAGGGGGTGGCGGCGGTGGAAATGGCGGCGGCTCTGCATATGAAACAGGCGGTGGCGGAGCCGGTGGTCTAATTTATCATCCATCATTTTCTGTGACTTCTGGCCTATATACTATTACTGTTGGAGGTGGTGGCGCATACAATACAAATGGTGCAAATTCTACAGTTTCATATAATAGTAGTAATGTATTAACTGCAATAGGTGGCGGATACTCAACAAATAATAGTGGTCCTGGACAAATTGGTGGTTCTGGCGGTGGAGGTACGCACAACGGCACTGCTGGCGGCGCGGGTGTTCAAACAACTAATCAATCAATAACTGCAGATTCAAGAACATATGGTTTTGGAAATGCTGGCGGCAATGGTGCAACCAGTGCGGGTGGTGGCGGCGGTGGCGCTGGCGCAGCTGGTACAAATGCTCCAGGTTCTGCAAACGCAGGAGCAGGCGGAATAGGTAAACAATATAATATATCCGGTACATCCACATACTATGCAGGCGGAGGTGGCGGTGGCGTAACATCGGCCGCTGGCGGCCTTGGCGGCGGTGGAGCAGGTACTGCTGGTTCTCCTGGCAACCCCGGTACTCCAAATACTGGTGGCGGTGGCGGCGGTGTTGCTGGTTCTGCTGGTTCAACTGGTGGGGCTGGTGGTTCAGGTGTTGTAATACTTCGTTATCCTGATTCTTTTGCGGCCGCAATAACAACCGGTTCCCCGAATGTAACAATATCAGGCGGATATATATCTTATAGATTCTGGCAATCCGGTACTATAGTTTTTTAAGTAGGATTTATAATGGTAAAAAGATATTACGCTGGATTAATTTCATCTACTAAAAGAACCACAAGTTTTGGTAATTTTGTTTCCGGTATCTATAATAAGAACATACACTTGCAAACAACATTTGCAGATGCTTTTCCTCCATATGATTTAAGAGATACGTACTTTAAGTATACAACCTTATTGTTGAATGGAAATCCTCCCTCTCCCACTTTTGTAACTGATGCCAGTACAAATAGTTTTCCAATATCGGTTGTAGGTGATACTAAACCCAATAATTTTAATCCGCATTCAGCAGGATATTACAGTAATTACTTTGATGGTACGGGTGATTATTTAAGTAGTAGTATTACTTCGATTGGAACAAATGATTTTACTGTTGAATATTATTCTTATTTAACTGCACATTCCGGACTTAACGGTGAAGGCGGGTATTTTGAAATTTCTTCGGTTTCTGGTGGACTTACAACACCCTATACTAATGGTATTATAGCTTATAGATCTAATCCCGGCAGTGGCCGAGTATTGGGAATAGTAATTGGTAGTACCAGTATTCTTACAACATATGTAGTTCCGCTTAATGAGTGGTTTCATACAGCCATTGTGCGACAAAGCGGTAGTGTAAGAATATATGTAAATGGTATTTTAGTATCAACTCCTACATCAGTTGCAGGTGGCATGACAGGAACATTCTTAGCTATAGGGGGATATGAAAGTACCAGTTATTTGATGACTGGGTATGTTAGTAATTTCAGAGTAGTTAATGGAACTGCAGTCTACACCGGCAACTTTACACCTCCAGCTGCACCATTAACAATCGCAGGTTCAACATCTGCAGCAAGTTATTCTAATACTGCAAATGTTAATATAACTTTCCCACAGGCTAATACATCAGTATTAACTTGTTTTGGAAATCGTCTTAAAGATGATTCTACAAATAATTTTACTATCACTAAAAACGGTGATACTAAGGTTAACGCATTCCATCCGTTTGTTTCCCCTTATGGTTCTTATGCATCAACATATTTTGACGGTACGGGTGATTATTTGACTGCTCTTAGTAATGCAGCTTTTACATTTGGAACAGGTGACTTTACTATTGAAGGCTGGTTTTATGTAAATAGTTTTGGAGCTAATGGATTTATACCATTTGATAATAGAGCATCTAGTAGTGCTGTTCCGTTTAATATAGGAGTATTTGCAACAGGATACCCATATTTGTATGAAGGTGCGACTGCCCCTACAGGAAGTTCTGGTATAACTTTAAATACGTGGGGGCACATAGCTTGGGTTAGAACTAGCGGTGTTTTAAAAATGTTTGTAAATGGTGTATCTGTATATTCTGCAGCCTACACTACAAATTTAACTGGAACTAATTGTACTATTGGCGGAGGTGTCGGCGCACTTGCTGGATACTTTTTAAACGGATATATGTCAGATTTTCGATTAGTCAAAGGTACAGCAGTCTACACCGGTAACTTTACACCTCCAACCGCACCATTAACAATCGCAGGTTCAACCTCTGCAGCAAGTTATTCTAGTACTGCAAATGTTAACATAACTTTCCCTGCAGCAAACACATCGTTGTTAACTTGTCAAAACCTACAACCAACAAATAATAGTATGTTCTTAGATAAGAGTAATAATTCGTTTGTTATTACTCGTAACGGTAATTCCACACAAGGAACATTTAGCCCATACGGATCTACATGGTCTAATTATTTTGGAAGTTCTTCAAATTATTTAACTCTACCTACCGCAACCGCAACCGCATGGGGTGGGTTTAATAATAGAATTACAACAATAGAATTTTGGGCATATTTAACAACATCTGCAACCGCACAAGGTAGTACAGGATGGGCCATAGGTACAGCTGCCGGAGTTGTTTCAGATGGTAGGTGGTTTGTTACCATAGGTGGTGGCGCGGCCAGCGTAGGGGCACCTAGTAAAGTATATTGGTACTGGACGATTGGATCTACCGTTGGAACATTTGTGGAAGCGTCTCAGGCAGTTCCAATAAATCAATGGACACATATTGCAATAGTTACCAATGCTACGGCCTCAGCCGGTAGTCATACTGTTACAATATATGTAGATGGTGTAGGTCAGACATTTACCGGTCTAAATTTTTCAAGTCAAACGTTTACGTATGATAGATTAAGAATAGGTGGTGATAATGATTCATTCCCGGGATGGATTCATGGACTGCGTATAGTTAGAGCACCAACTAATATCGTTGGATATAGCGGATCAACTATTACGGTACCAACTGCTCCGGTAGGAGTTGTTGCAAATACGTTATTGTTGACTTGCACAACAAATGGGTTTAAAGATTTAAGTAATGTCACTGCAACAATTGGTTCGAGCGGTGTACCGTTAGTACAAAAATTCAATCCATACACTCCTATATTTGATTCAAGTTTAAATCCTAAATTAAACAACGCATACACACCTTCAATAAATGGTGGGTCTGCATACTTTGATGGTACTGGGGATTATCTAACATTCCCAATAACAGCGAGCAACCAATTTGGTACCGGTAATTTTACTATTGAATTTTGGTCATATTTTATATCCAGAGGCGTGAACGGCGCAGGTTTTATTACTAATTATGATGTTTATCAATCATCATCATTTGGTATATTTGCAGGCCATGTGTCAGCGGATACAACAAAGTATCAGGTCGCATATGACGGTGGCGCATTTCCTGCTATTTCTTCAACGGAAACTATAAAATATAATCAATGGGCTCATATTGCGGCAGTTAGAAACGGCACAACTATCACATTGTATATTAATGGTGTTGCTAATGGAACTTTAACAAGTGCATCTGCTACATTGAACGGCAGCGGCTCTACGGGTTGGTGTATTGGGGCTGCTGGTGACGCTATAGCAAATTACAGTTCAACTGGATATATAAGTGATCTAAGAATAATTAAAGGCACTGCAGTTTATACTGGAAATTTCACACCTCCTACTAGAACATTATTGCCATCTGGTACATCCGCAACATATTCGAATACCGCTAATGTAAATACAACATTTTCTGTAGGAAATACCGCACTACTATGTAATTTTACCGATGCTGCAATATATGATGCTACAATGAATGTTAATCTTGAAACTTTAGGCGATGCTAGAGTATCAACCGCAAATAGTAAATTTGGCGGGTCGTCTATGTTCTTTGACGGTACTGGAGATTATTTAACAATACCCAGCAATCCGGTATTAGCTATTGGACAAAAATCTGCGACAGTTGAATTTTGGATATACCCAACTGACACAAGTGGATATCGACGTATTGTTAGTGCAACGGCCGGGGTCTTTACGACAGACACATTTTGTATTAGATTTAATAACGGTACATTTTTAGCTGGGTCTTCAGGTGGAAACAACATTACTACTGCAAGTATGCCTATTACTGCAAATCAGTGGACGCATGTTGCTTGGGTAGGGGTTAACGGTGCAACACAAACATTGTATATCAACGGTAGTAGTGTAGGAACATCAACTACTTACAATTTAACTACTCCAATTCAGTGGGTTGGCGGGCTTTATACAGGCCCGTCTGAACTTGTAATAGGATATATTGACGATTTACGTATCACACACAATGCCCGATATACCGCCAATTTTACCCCGCCAACCGCGTCATTTAGACTGAAATAAGTAAGATTTTATAAATAATAAATAATACAAAAGGACATTAGATGGCTTTGCTTAAAATAGATGTAGGAATGATTAGCGCAAACAATGTGGCGAATAGCTATGTTGTTACCTCTTCAGGAAATACTACATCTTTTCAACCATTCGGCCAAGGTTATCCCATAGTATGTAACGATATCAGCAATAGGTTTGATGGTCTTACAACAACCTTCCCAATAATGGTAGAACAAGACTATATAAATACTATAGCAGATTCGAGAAATTTACAAGTATCTGTTTCCGGACAGTACTTGGCACCGTTTGTAACTACTCAAACCTTTCCCTGGATAACAGAATATGATTCATTTAGGGGATTCAGATTAAGAGGTAGTAATATAACAATATACAATCCGCCCGATGCGGGAGAACAGGCGGTTGTAACGATAGTGAGCAATAATTCAACCGTACAGACAAGAAAATACCCATATTCTGCGACAACGATCGCATTAGGAGAATAAAATAAATGGCTAAGCATGTAATCGCAGAAGGATATGCCTTCTCACCGTCAACAAAAACAATAGTTGTTAATAATAAATTTATTCGTCAAGAACAATTATTATTGATTACCAACGTAACCCGTGGTACTGTTCTTTATAACTTTAGCGATCCCACATTGGGCATGGCTAGTTATACTTCAAACGCAAATGTAACCACGGGTCAACAGGCAACCACATTTGTTTTACAATATAATACTGCTGGTCATAGTAGCAATGATAAAATTAGTATTATTGTAGAAGAAACCAATGAATCCTTTATGCCTTCACAGGAATACATGGATCCTGTTAACAAGTTTAGAACATCTAGTCCGCAAGCGTTAATTGATACCGACTTTGAATACGGCACTCAGACGACAAAATGGGAAAACTTGTCAATGATTAACAATAGACCATTTGCGTACTATGATACATCAAGACCATTATCAATTTCAAATGTATATGCGTTGGCAACAAATAGCAGAACGTTCGTTGTTAACGTGTGGCCGGTTGTGCCGCCAGTAGTAGGTACTCCATTCTTTATTCAAGATTGTACATTTATTGGCGCAGACGGCCTTTATGTTGTTGAAGTATCGGATGCAGCGTCAAACACTTTTAGATATAGCGGCAAACAATCTTATACTGGAACAGCAGCCAATATATTTACATCTAACGTAACAACATTGTACACTGGCAATATTTTTAGCAATGCTATTATTGGTACATCCAATATTACATTCAGCGGCAATTTAATCACAGTTTCTACTACCATTCCTCACGGTTTAGTTATCGGTAATGAAATTGCTATTATATTAGCAAGCGGTACAAATGCTCCTAATGGTTCATGGACTGTGGCAACAGTATCAAATAACACAACATTTAGCTTTGTTGTAGGTACTCCGCCGACAAGTGCTATTGTAGGTGGCAACTTATATGTAAGACCGTTAGGTCAATCATATCATAGACCATTTGACGGCGGTGTTATTTTCAGTACTAATGCACAAAGTCATAATCAGCAATTTATCAGACAAACTCGTAGATATTTCCGCTATCAATCTGGTAAAGGTATTCAGGTAAGTACAGGTACTGTATTAAAACCAACAATGAATATTGATCAGATGACAAGTTCTGGAACAACAGTCACCGTTACTGCTAAACAAGAACATGATTTATCTCCAGGTACACAAATTACAATTGTAAATGCAAATGAAACTGCATACAATGGTACATTCCTAGTCGCATCTGTAATTAATCCATATGTGTTTACATATACTGCACTTACAATACCAAGTGCAACTCCGGCAAGCGGACAATATAGTATGTCGGTAACTGCATGGTATGGTGCAGCTAATCGTGTTGGTATTTTTGATTCACAAAATGGTATATTCTTTGAGTTTGATGGTCAAACATTATATGCTGTTAAGAGATCTTCAACATATCAAATATCTGGATTCTGTACAATTAATCCTGGTAGCGAAACAGTTACCGGTATAGTAACAAATGGTGTATCTACATTATTCTCAAAACAATTAGTTCCGGGTGATTCTATTGTTATTAAAGGTATGACATATCGTGTAGATAGTATTGCAAATGATACGTCTATGACAATTACTCCTTCATATCGCGGTACAGTACCAATTACAAATGCTATTATTAGCAAAACAATTGATACCAAAATTCCACAAAGTCAGTGGAATTTAGATAAATTAGATGGCACAGGTCCATCTGGTATGACAGTTGATTTGTCTAAGATGCAAATGCTTTACATGGATTATTCATGGTACGGTGCAGGCTTTATTCGTTGGGGTATGAGAGGCGGAAATGGCGATGTTGTTTATTGCCATAGGTTGGTAAATAACAACGTAAACTATGAAGCTTATATGCGTTCTGGTAATTTGCCAGCAAGATATGAGACAACTACTATACCATATATTACATTTATTAATCAATCGGTTGGATCATCTGATACAATCTTAAATGTTAATAGTACTACTGGATTCCCGCCCGCAGGCCAACTATTAATTAGAACTGCAAATGCGTACGAGTATGTTAACTTTACAGGTACAACTGCTACATCATTTACAGGATTGACTCGCGGCCAAACTGGTAATTTAGCAGCGTCTGTTGTAGCAACTACAAATAATCCGGTGTTAACAGTAACAAATACATCTGGTCTACAGGTTGGTCAATATGCTCAGGGTTACGGTATTCCGCAAAACGCATTTATATCTAATATTATAACTAACTCAACAGTTACATTATCGCAAGCACCGTTTATTACAGGTACGTTGAATATTGCATTCCCTCCAATGGCATTGACTGCTCAGACTTGGACATATTCTGCAAATACTCCTACAATTGTTGAGCATCACGGCCCATTCTATTCCCCAACAATTTCACATTGGGGAACGTCTGTTATCATGGACGGTAGATTCGATGATGATAAATCATTTGTGTTTACGCAGGGTACAAATTCGGGCGTTACTGTTGCACCGGGACAAAGAACTGCTATTCAAAGTTTCCGCATTACACCTAGCGTAAGTAATGGTATTGCTGGGTCTGGATTGGGTGTTAGAGAAATTGTTAATCGTATG
>Ga0304730_1000451_pt1 | contig 36069 bp, 58 predicted proteins | sample M_130628_MF_Meta_FD_190474 | JGI IMG/M metagenome (GOLD analysis project Ga0304730, IMG submission 190474) | Freshwater microbial communities from Lake Montjoie, Canada to study carbon cycling - M_130628_MF_MetaG (v2) (version 2) | ecosystem: Environmental > Aquatic > Freshwater > Lake | place...
CATTTACAGCAGCGAAGAAGCATACCTTGCTGCAATAGATATTTGAATCATTGCGACTGTGTCTTCTGCTGAAGCTACATCCGCATCGCCTGCATATTGGCTTGGGACGCTTCTTTTGTTGCGTGCCGCGACGCTTGCCTTTGTTGTATGAAGCGGCGTATTCAGTACGCCATGCCTTCCTTGAGGCATCTCTGCACTCCACAGAGCAGCACTTGTTTTTCCCAACATCCGCACCAGTGTTCACAAACTGCGTTCCGCATACTTTGCAATCTGCATGCTCAGTAAACTCAATCCACCTGCCTGCCTTTCTCGCAACACATCGCTGCACCTTGCAGCAATGAGGACAGCTCTTGCAGTCCTTGCCTTTTGCAGTTACCCAATCGCTTCCACACTTCTTACAGGCCATGTCACACCTCCGTGTGACAATCAGCCTGCAATGTCCGTCAAGCGTGCCGCCGCTGCTCCATCACCGTCTTCCTACCGTGGCATCTGATGCACAGCGTGCGGCAGTTCTCTAGGGTATCAAGCCCGCCTTGTGCCTTTGGTGTGATGTGGTCAACGTGAGCCTCACGCTTGTCTGCACAGACTCGCCCGCAGTCCTGACATTGCCAAGCATCGCGTATCAGCACGGCCTGCCTGATCTTGCTCCACGCTTTCGAGCAGTAGCCTCGCTGGTGTGCGTTGGGCCGTGCCGTGTCGTCACGCTTTGTGCGATACTCACGCACTCGAGGTGGCACATAGGCTGGCATCCGCTGTGGCATTAGGTTGCCTCTACCCATTTGCATGTGGCAGTGTCCAGCGTCCATCCATCACCAGGGCAAGGCGGCAGGAATGCGTCTAGATCGTCACTGTAGGTGTAGCCGATGCCAGCGTAGTTGCCGCGTATCTTGGCGTTGTAGCTTGTCCTCAAGCACCTCTGGCCTCGTATGGCTGCATAGTGCGTTTGCCAATCGCCAGTAGTCTCGTCGTTGCCAACGATTACCTCTGTCACCACGTTCTGGTCGTCAACGAATGCGTAATGCGCCATGCCTAGCTCCAAGTGACCGTGCCAGTGCCAGCCGTGATCGTAAGCACAGAGTCAGTGCCAACCGTTGTGAGCCTTCCAGTCAGGCCAGCAGAGAGCGTTGCAACAGCCTGCGAGGCATTCCATCGCAGGATGACAACACCACTGCCACCAGCGGCACCAGAACTAAATGACGTTCCGTTTGTGGCACCACCGCCGCCGCCGCCACCCGTGTTGCTAGTGCCAGCGGAACCGGCTGACGCAACAGCCGATGACCCCGAGCCTCCGCCAGATGACCCACCGCTGCCAGCAGTGGACGTACCAACATACGAGCCAGCACCTCCACCGGCACCGTATTGAGTAAATACGCCAGAGATATACGAAGCCTTGCCGTCTCCACCTCTCCCGCTTGCACTAGAGGTAGCGTCCGACCCTTGCGAGCCAGCACCGCCACCGCCACCAGTCGCGTTAAACGGAGACAAAGCTACGCCGCCACTGAAGCCCTGAGAAGGCACTATCGTCTGCCATCTGGACGCCGAGTAACTGCCGCCTCCTGTTGCTCCAGAAAGCGGTGTTGCTCCGCCAGTGTTAAATGCTTGCCCGCCACCCACCGCAGCCATCGGTCCAAACTGAGTTGAGTTTCCGACGGCTGCGGCAGCACCACCGGCACCGATAGAAACCGCGTATGAAGTCTGAAGCAAAACGCCAAGCGAGGCGTTTTCCAGCACGCCACCACCACCACCTCCAGGCCCCGACCTTGCGGCCAAGGCGGCAGATCCACCACCGCCACCACCGAGCAACATCGCCCAGACAGAAAGCATCTTTCGTGCGTCCGCAGTGCCACTAAACGGACCCTGCACGGGCGTTACGCTGGTGCCGCTTAGACCATAGATGCCTGGGTTCAAAGGTCTGCCCCAAAAGCGGTAACGTGAGTTGCCTGCGACACGCTGGTAGTCACGCGGACAGACCAAGATGCAGACGGCAGAATCAGGTTGTTGTAGGTCGTTGACACGCGAGTCTGCTGCACGGTGCTAGAGCCAGTCGCAGCTGCCACCGTCACTTCATCAAAGAGCCAGTACGTTGTGCCGTCATACAGGAAGATCCTGACGATAGCCGCCGCCGATGTGGCCGCACACTTCACGACGATTTCGGCAATGCGAGTGCCAGTGCTCGCGCCAGTAATCACGTTGCCAACGTTTGTTGGTGCCGTGTAGCTGCTGTCTGCAGTTGCAACAGATACCGCGCCAATGCGAGGCGTGACGGCAAAGACTGGATTAGATGCCATGATGTTTCCCTATCGGAAGTTGGCCCAAAGGTAGAGGTTTGTGGCTGGCGATTGAGAGTATGGCAGTTGATTCCAAGCAGTGGTGCCGTCGCCAATCTTGCTGCGGCCCGTGTCCGTTTCGACAACAATCTCCCCAGCAGCTGGCGTGGGGTTGTTTCCCGCCAGCTGTGCCGCCGTGCCGCGTTTGTGTTGGACTGTTTTCACGCTGCGGAGATACTCACGTTAAGGAACCACTGGTTGCCATCCACTTTCTGGCTTGTGATGGTGATTTCGTCACCCGCTACAACCGACACGGTTCTTGTGATGCCAGTTCCGGTGTAGACGGTGTGGGCTGTGCTGGCACCCTTTTTGATGTACGCCGCTCCGCTGCCGTCATACTCATCCGTAAAACTAAAGACCACAGTGACGGTTGCGCTGGCGTTCGCCGTCCATTTGTATGCCCGCAGTCCGTTAACGTCGTCATCGTAGTAGCCAGCTGTGCGTGTAAACGCGTTGCCACTGACCGTGAACGAACTGGCGTCTGATCCGCCGGAAATTCTTGTGATGGACAGCAGTGGTCCTGCGCCGACGGGCGTGACACTTGCGCTCACCACATACGAACCTGTGCCTGCGGAGTTGACTGCGGCGACCCGGAAGAGATACGCCGTGCTGTTGGTCAGACCTGTGACCGTCGCGCTGGTAGCGGTGCTGGCAGAGCGTGAGAAGGTGGTGTACGAAGACCCGCCGTTGCTGCTGTACTGGATTGTGTAGTCAGTGATGCTGGCGCCACCTGTCAACGCGGGGGCAGACCAAGACAGACTGACCTGCGCATTGCCAGCCGATCCTGTGAGGGCGGTCGGGGCGCTTGGTGCGACAGAAGAGTATATGCCGCAGTCATAAACAAGCGGGTCTGCAAGCTTTGCCGTTGTGACGCTGCCGTCTGCCAGACTTGCCGCAGGGTTGAACAGCGTCACAACGCCAGAAGAGTTTCGGTAGTACAGCGATCCGCTGGCCTGGTTGATGCCGAGAACGCCATTGCCAAGCGCGCTAGGCACGTTGCCGCTGGTGTTGCTGTACGGTATGCGTACGGTGTTAGCCATCAGAACGTGCCAGAGTCAATCGTGATGTTGTCGATGCTGCCGCCAGTAATGCTGACATTGCTTGAAGACTGCGTGGCCATGCTCGAAAGACCGAGGTTAGACCGTGCAGTGGCTGCGTCTGTCAGATCGCTGAGGTTACTTGCCTTGGCAAGTTTGGCGGCAATGCTCGTCGTGACTGTAGTGCTGAAAGAAGCATCGTTGCCGAGGGCCGCGGCAAGCTCGTTGAGCGTGTCGAGCGCGGCAGGGGCTGAAGCCACCAGAGAAGACACAGCAGACGCTACGAAAGCAGTCGTGGCAATCTGCGTGCTGTTGGTGCCTGCTGTGGCAGTTGGTGCCAGAGGCGTTCCCGTGAACGTCGGGGAAGCCTTGAGGGCATAGTTCGCAAGCTGGCTAGAAACATCGACGGCAGCCACAGCAGCGGACACGAAAGCTGTCGTGGCGATCTGCGTCGTGTTGGTGCCAGATGCCGCCGTTGGTGCCGCTGGCGTTCCTGTGAACGTCGGGGATGCTTTGGTTGCGTACGCACCAGGCCCGCCGATTGCGATCACGGTAGCCGATCCGCCAGACCCGTTGCCGATGTAAAGAATGGAATCCGGCTCCGACCAAGCGAGCTCCGATTGTGCAAGCGACGTTGGAGCGCCAGAAGCGCCGCCTGTTGCCCGTCGCTTGATTCGCAGTGTATTTGCCATCAGAAGTTTCCTGCGTCAAAAGTGATGTTCGTCTCTGGGTAGTTTCGCCATTTGCTGCTCGAGTACCGCAGCACGTCGCCGTCAGCAGCGCTACTTATCGCCGTGTCTGTCAGCTGAGTAAGCAAGCCAGCTGCGTCACCTTTGTCGCCCTGCGGCCCAACACCGCCAGACGCAGAAGCCGTGACAACGGTGCTGCTGACGCTGGCAGAGATTGCACCACCAGAGACAGATGCAGTGATTGGCTGCGCTGTGACGCTTGCCGAAATACTCACGGGGCTACCTCCACTGTTCCGCCAAGAGCCGTCCTTTGCACGCTGCCAGGTGCTACCCAGTCAAGCTGCCAGCCGTAGGTTCCGGCGGCTAGGGCGGCTGTCTGGGTGTCTGTGAGAGACACATTGCACTTGCCTAGAGCCGCATCTGTGACACTCGCGGTCATAGCCTGCACGGTAGTTCCGCTCACCAGGCTCACCATCACTGCCGATACGGTGTAGCCAGTTAGCGTCATGCCGTCGAAGTCTACAACGGCAGCAAAGTCGTTGGCCCGCTTGAAGGAAAGGTGCATCGTGCCTGGAAGCTGCGTGTATGTCGCCATGTTCACTCCCAGCCGCAGGATTGGTGCAGCTTCTCAATGTCCAGCTTTTTCTTGTGAACCAAGGACCAGACAATCATCACGATCAGTCGGATTGCGTGTGCCGTTGAGTTCCTCGCAGATGCCGTGCTGAACCGCCTGGCCTTGCGAAAGGCGTAACGGCTGTAGACCACCTGCTCCCAGTGCTCTATTGCCGTCCTCAGTGCTTCCTCGTCTGATCCTGCACACCTCAAAGATGCCATAGGCACATGCCTTGCAGCCAGCATTGTCAACTCAGCAACGACTCGCGCAGGTGCAACAGGCCTCCTGCGTGAGGCGGCTTTGAGCAGAAGTTGCACCGATTCGATGAGCTTTTCAAGATCCACTTTTCACGCCGCATGTTGGGCATGTCGTTCTGTGGCCATCACCGTGGACGATATAGCCCTTGCCGCCGCAGTCCTTGCACACGGCAGGCTTTGGCTTGGGGGGCTCTGGCGTGGGCTCTGGAGCCTTCTCAGGTGCCGTTGCGGCATACGCAGCCGAGACAGCCGCAGAGGCTTTAGGGGCCTCACGGTCGATCTGTGCCGGATCTGCTGACAGAGCGGCGAGAACGGAGAGGATGTATTGCCACATGCGTCACCATCCTTGCCCGTGGTTGACGATCCTGTGGCCATCAGCGTCCACGCGAGCATGGACGACGTAAGCCTGATCTGACGGCGGCGGCTCCGCGAACATCATTGCCCACAGCCCGAGGCGGGCAAGCCTCTGGATGAGCCGCAGCACGGGCCGCTGTGGCTCGGGCTTCACCGGCGAGTAGTCGGATGTCGCCGCCCACCAGGTGATCAGCACGGCCACCAGGCCGACGACGACGGCAGATTGAATTTCCTTCTTGGTCATCGGTCGTCGCTCCATAGCGAGTAGAGGAACATGACAACGCAGGCACCGATCACGCTACCGATCAGCCCGGCAGGAGCGTCGCCGAACGGCAGGCCGCCGGCAAGCGAACCGATGATTCCGAGGCCGATTGTCGGCACCCAGCCTTCAGGACACTTGCCAGGCAGAATCCATTTCGCGGCGCCGCCGACGACGGCACCAAATACGAGCCAGAGAAGCAGACCCATGCGTGTCTCCTAGTTGGGTGATGGCGTGAGCCAGTTGCCGTGGTGAATGTCGCGGTACTTGAACCCGTCCGTGTCGCCGATAGCCCAAGCGTCATCAAGCATTCGCTGCTCAACAACTGAGCGACGAGCCCAGTACGAGCCGTCAGGCATGTCTGCTGGAACCTTCGGGCCGCCAATCCAGTTTGGCCCCCACGAGTTCAAGATCAGCACCAGATCGTCCGGCGAGCCGTTCTTCCTGTGGCGAATCGCGATAGCGACTTGTTGATGCATCCACGTGCCAGACGCCTCAGAGATGCCGTCCTTGTTGCGGACAGATTGAAAGCCCTGGGAAGACGCCAGCGTGCACGGATAGCCTGACTCAATGGCAGCCGCAAGTTCCTCCCAAGTGCGGACGGCGACGACGTGCTTTAGCGGATGCTTCTTCGCCTCGGCATCCATTCGGCCTGCGTCGCCCTGGCCGCCGCAGCCGTAGGCTCCCCACTGCTTTGCACGCTCACCGGAATACTCGGTCAGATCTGCGGTCGGATACTTCTGGCGATAAACGACGCCGAACTCTCGCAGGAACTTGGCCGCTCCAAATCCGGTGGCCCCATCGCTCCACCCGCCGTACGCTTGAGCACCGTCGCCAGGCTTTTTCATGGCCTCTACTCGAGCACCTCCGTACAACGCTTCGGAAGCGGGCATCAGAGGCGGCTCGGGTAGTTTGCCGAGTGACCACGAAACCGCCTCAGAGACCGCTACTGCGTGCATGGCTCCCCAACTGACGCAGTCGCCGATCTGCTGTCGACCGACCACAAACGGCTTGCCATACCGAGCCTGATGTGCGGCGTTCAGTTGCCGGTAGAGAAACGTGTCCACGCCTTTGGCTTCGTGCATCGCCTCGGCACCCGCCTGGCTGAAGAACTGTTCGTCTCCGAGAGTGGCCAGGAATGCCTTTGTCCCTGCCGGGTCTGGCGTATAGCCGAACCGTGCGTCAATCGCATCAACCGTGCGGCGAGTGGCACGCTCCACGAAGACGCCGAGGATCGCCATAGCGATCACAAACGTGACGGCACCGACAGACCAGCGATTACTTCGTGACATCGGCGGCGGCCCTTGACAGGTCACGGAGTGCTGAGACCCAAGCCGCCCGGCTCTCGGGCGTCACAGGACCGCCAGACGAGCCGACAGCGTCGTCTAGGAACTTGTGAACGGCATCCCTTACCTGTGGCTGGCGAGCACCAATGCTCTCGCCTTTGCACCGCATCTCGCGGGCGGCGATCCGCAGGTCGTCAAACGCCACGCCAGTCTTCAGCCGCTGATCATGCGAGCCGTCCCACTCAATGCAGTCGGCGAGCTCACCGCACAGTGCGGACATCGTCGCTGCGTCCTCGGCGGCAGTCGGGCCGATGAACTTGCCGCGCAGGCTGAAGGCATCCGGCGGCACAGGAGCCGGCTCAGGCTTTGGCGTGCTCGAGCTTCTTGGCATGAACGAGATGACAGCGGCCACGACCAGGGCAAGAACAGCGACGTGCTTGCCGTCGATCGTGGGCATCTTGGCTGTGGAGTACCACGCCTTGATGCTTTCGGTGATCTGCTGGCCGGCGAGAGCGTAGACGGCAAACGCCACGAGGAGGGCTGTGATCACGTGGTTGACCTCACGAGCGGGAGGAGAGATTCGATAGCACCAGACGCAATCGCAAGGATCAGCGCACGCAGTGCTGGCCGGACGGCCACGAATGCTGGATAGGTGACGACCGGAACGCATCGTCCGGCGAGCAGGTCGAACAGCACGGCCACAGCCTCAAGCACCAGCACCTTCTTCTGCGGGCCTGTGAGCGTGTTGACGCTGTCGAGCGTGCTGACTCCGAGTCGCATCAGTGCCACCATGAGCGAGCCAAACTCCTGCCACGTGATGCCGCCGGCCGCCTTGACTTTCGCCACGGCAAGGAATGCAGACACCTGCTGCCCGATGTCGCTGAACGCAGAGGCTGCGGCGAGTGGTGCGTCGGAAACAGGCATACACGATCTCCGTGAGCTCTGATTGTCCACGCACAGGATGCGTCCTAGCAGTGATCGCCTTCTTCGTAGATGCCCAGCCCAGGAGGAACCTCCACCACTGGTAAGAAGAAATGCTGCGTTTTGCCTACACGCCGTCGTTCCTCAGTGTCGGCGTCCCAAGTTTTCTGCACCGCCGCACAACGCTCGGCGATCTCGCCCGGAGTCGGATCTGAATACCTTGGCGGCTTGGCTCGCAGTCGCCTGTCGTTCCTGAGTGGCAGCGTCCAGACGGTACGCAGTCGGACCACCTGGTCCTTGGTGATCGTGTACCGCTCGCAGAGCGTGGCAATTGGCAAGTGCTTGCACCAATCGTCACGGAACGTCTGCATGCAGATCGTCGCTGTGTTTCCCGCCATCATCAGGCTCCATCCAAGACATGACCGTACGCATCGCAGGATTGAGGTACATCCTCCCGCCAGTCTCCTCGGCCATTGTCCGGTGAAAAGGCACGTGCTCGCAGTCCTCGCCGCTGTAAATGCCAGCCAGGTACGCCTGCGTTCTGTAGATCGCCATTCCACCGAAGGCCGAACAGACAGGCACGCACGGAGATCCGACAGGAGGTATCCACTGGTGCTTCCAGCCTCCCTCGCCTGCCGTGTAGTCGTCGCGGTAGCTGTTGAGCCTGAGAGCCCATGCGTCATAGTGAACCCATCCGGGCCGCACGACAGGCTGGTGATCCTCGCCAAGGCCTAGCTGCGGATACTGAGACAGAGACACGCTGGCCATGCCGCTGGCGTCTGGCGTTGACAGCAGAGACCCCACGCCGTGAAGCAGGCCGGAGTGGCTCCATCCGCCCCACGAGTCAAAGTCGATGACGACGACCAGGTCGGATGTCAGTGCGTGATTGAGCACCCACGACTGGCACGCCGTGCGGTACTCAGCGAGTGCCTCAGTCCGCCGGCCAGCGAACTCTGTCGTGTATTGCTGCCTCCCGAGTCGGCTGTCTGAGAACGTGGCTTGGCTGTGCCTTGCTGAGAACTCCTCGAGCACGTCAGGCGTCTCGTCGTCGTTGTCGTTTGTGACGATGTGCAGCTTCCACTGCCTGCAGCTGCTCGCCAGCACCTCAAGCCGAGCAAGGTTGGCACGCAGCCACGGCGCACAGTTGCGGGCGAGGCCGACGAACGCCACGCTCGACGCTTCCCAGCGACGCAGGCCGATGTCGTGCATGGCTACGAACGACTGGGCAAACTCTGGGAGCGGCTGAACGAGGTGCTCGGGGATGTTCATTTCACAACCTGCTTCAGTGCCTCGCCGATCCACACCAGCCGCTCGTTCATTGGAAAAACGCCGCATGGGTGATAAACAAAGTCACCTGGCTGCCAGTGTCCGCCGATTTCATCGCGCGCATTTGCGGGTCGGTTCCACACGCACGAATTGAACGCCCGCAGCGGCGCGACCGTCACTGCGTCGCCAAGCCGCACAAGGTTCTTCTGCAGCCACGTCTGCTGCTGGCATGGCATTCCCCACCATTCCGCCTCGGCCTCACGCAGCTGCTCAAGCAGATACCGAGACTCGCAGCCACTCTTCCAGACGACGCTTCCGCAGTTGATACGGTTGAAAGCCACAATGCCTTCTTCGCAGACGGTCATCCCAGGCCCCAGGCAGTCAAGCGTATGCATCGGCACGGTCATGTTTGTTATCACGGCGTCCGCGTCCAAGGCCCAGACCATGTCGTAGTCGGCGAGAAGCGACAGAAGCGTTTTGCAGAGATCTTTGACGGCCTCCTCGTACGGCCTGTTGTCGGCGATCAGCGAGTACCCGTGCCGAAGGCAATACTCCAGTTTGTTTGGTATGGTGACCGATGCTATGTCGCTGATGTTTGCCGACACGCTTGTGAGCACTGCAACTCTCATGTGATCCGCACCGTCGTGCGTGCCTCCGTGCCATAGCTTTTCTCCACGATCAACCGTCGCACGATCGTGTCGTCAAAGAGTTCTTTGAGTGCGTCGAGCACGGCCTTGCCGATGTTGTCCACGTCTGGCCTCGGCAACGCTGGTGCTGTCGCCTTCACGCCACGCTTCGTGAGATGCGATTTTGGACGCACGAACACGGCGTCAACGATTACCTCGAGCGGCTCAGTCGTTGGCGTCAGGCCGCATGCTATAGCTTCACGCAGGATCTCAGAGCGGTAGGCATGCACTGGATGCTTTGACGGCACGTACGCCCTGGCGAAGCCACCGCGTGTGCTGACTCGCACCCGAGGCTGTGGCACCGGATCGCCTGCAACGCTGAACGTGATCGGCTTCATGCACCGAGCATCGCAGCCGAGTCAAGCGACTTAGTCACCTGACCATCACTCGTACGGCTGGTGGCACCCAGTGCTTGACCAGAGTGCCACTGAGCCCCAATTCCTTGATCCTACGCCGTACCCACGGCGATGGCCTCAGGGAGTTCCTGCTACAGCTTTCGTCCCACCTGCTCGGAGCCTCCGAGTCCTTGTCCTTGCGCTTCACGATGTGAATCCTTTCTCATCGAGATTCCAACCAGAACACCCAGTACAAAAGTCGCACCCTGCATCACGCATCCAATCGCGATGCACACAAACTGCTCAATCGTCATGGCATTACCTCAATGCCGCGGGTGGAATTCGGCCGGCGCCTGATCCAGCCCTTCTTCTCCAGGGCGTCGAGGTGAACGACCACGCCATTCGGGCTCTTGATCGACATCGCCTTGGCGATCTCTCGCACAGTCGGCGAGTAGAACGCCATGTGGCCTATGATGAAGTCGTAGGCTTGTTGCTGCCGCGCTGTGAGTGGGGTCTTTTCAGCCGTGGTCATGTGGATACCTCCTTGCGTAGTTGCTCAACCATCTTCCGCTTCGTTGCCTCAAACCTTGCCGCGTCGTCGCCCGAGAACCCTTGGGCCGGCGGCTTATCGTCCGGGCCGCGGTAGCCGCCGGCGGGCCGCTGGTCACGTGAGTTGTCGAACTGGCCGCCGAGCACCTTGTCAACGAACCCAGCGTCCACCAGCTGCGGCAGCGTCACGGGGTCGCGGAAGTATTTGCACCGCGGCAGGGCCTCGATGGCCGCCAGGGCCTTCTCAAACCAACCCTCCTCCGCCAGGCGGTCTGCGACCTTGTCCGGGGCGTTAGGCAGCTTCCACGGGCGTCCCGTGCCAGCGGCCCATGCCTTCCGCAGCGTGTCCCAGCCTGCCGGCTGCACCTGTCCTTGCGCAGCACTTCCCGGGGAAGAAGAAGAATTTCTATCTCCTCTATCTCTTCTCTCTGGTGCGCCACGCGCCGGTGGTGAGTGCGCCGAAGCGCACGGGGTAGTGCGCTGACGCGCACCATCTGCCCTGATTGCATGTAAAGCCCGTGATTTAGCGGACTTAGAGAACCGGCGATCCCACCCTGGGATAGCAACGGTCCCGTTGTCCGCGTCGATCACCAGCCAGCCCACTTTCTCGACCTCCTGCCAGAATGCCTCGTCGCCGCCACAGATCCTGCACAGCAGCCGAACCGATATCCGGGCCGTGCCGTCGGAGCTGTTCAAACAGGCCCACCGCCACAGAAGCACCAGACGGCCCACGACCTGGTCAACGCCCAGGCCCGTCCGGTCAACGAGCTCGAGCGTCTCAGGCTTCTCTGGTATGCAGCAGTCGATCGGAAACCATTCACCTGCCACAAGAGTCTCCTTGTTTAAGAATCCACGCCTCAACAAGCCTCAACCTGCCCGAACTCGCCCCGCACCACCGTTCCATACCGTTCCGTAGTGCATCCCGCCACGAGGCGTCGAAGCCTCACCGCGCCGACCGCGATGGCGGTTCGTAACCGCGACAGACCCGGACGTACCGCACCTTGCATCGCCACGACAGACATAGCCATAGCTCTCCAGACCACATTCAATCCCAAGCCGCTGGCGTTGATCCAGCACCGTGCCTGCACGAGCTTGGTTCCAAAAATTGCCATAACTTGCTCCACCCAGACACGCTCTAACCCGCGGCGCCCCGCCGATCCATAGTTCATCCCACACCTCCCGCGTCGATCGGGAACCGTGCCTGCACGGGTGTGGTTGATACATGCCATGACCAATCCGACCTTAACGCGACAGAACTCGCATCGACAAACCAGGCACTAACATGCCTGACACCACCAGACTGATCCCACCACGGCCGCGTTGATCGGCCTCCGTGCCAGCACGATGGTGGTTTACGTGATGTGCCCGTCCTTGCCACAACCCGAAAGACCAAACATCGACGCACCTCAACTAACCCTGATGCATCCCACCATGCAGCATCGAAGCTGCAGCCACGCCGACCGTGTAGGTGGTTTCCATAACAAGCCTTAACCGACACCACCGGAACACGCCCGAACCCAACGTGACGCACCATGACTAACCGTGTCCCATCCCACTCTGCACCGTCGAAGATGCTGCCGTGCCTATCACGAGAGTGGTTTGTAGCCTCGCCCTAACCAACCCCGCCGTGAACTGCGGGACTCTGCAATGTCTTGAACCGCCGCAACACGCCCTAACTCAGTAAAGAGATTTACGCCGCGCCGACAGCCTCCGGCTTCCGCTTCTTAAGCGTCACGTTCGCCACCTTCTCAGCGGTGAACCGACCGCATCGTGGACGCCAGTCGCACAGGCCGACCTGCGTGCCAGCCGAATGAACCCAGCGGTCCACCTGCTCTTCGTTTACGACCGAGTCCTCAAACTCGACCTCGACGATTGCTGCCCACTCCTTAAAAATCGGGCGAGTCCGCATAACGCGGCTCATGCCAACCTTCACGCCGACGCAGTTGCGGAACCGCTCGTCTTCAAACAGGCCGTCGGCATCGCGGGGACCGTCGTACTGCAGCACGGCCGACTTCGGAACGAAGCAAGCAGACTTCGCGATCTTGCCTTCCTTTGTCAGCTTCGCGGCGTTGTACAGCGTCGCTTCGATGTTCTCGCCTGGGATCACGGGGCCGCGGTCCTCGTCCATGTAGAGGCCGGCCTTGAACTCAATCTCGGCCATGCGTTCAAAGTCGGCGTCCGTCTTCTTCTTCTTGCCGGTGACCTGCTTGAGGGCCTTAGAGGCTTTGCTCAACGGGTTTGCGAGATCCCCGTTGTGCATGATCAGCGGAGCGTCCCCGGTGATCTTGTAGGTCAGAGTCGTCCAAGCCATATCGCACATCCTTTCGCGTGGTGAAACTTTCTGAAACGAAACACACTGACACCGGCTGGCCGTCGTACCGACGACACCGGATTACGTTTGTGATTGACTCGTGGCACTGGCAGCAAAGCGTTATCAAGTCGCGATGCACGTCCTCGGCCCCGAACCTTTCATATGTTTTGTGGTGAACCTCAAGCCTCCAATGAGAGCCGTCGTGCAAGCACGTCTGGCACTGGTGGCTGTCGATATCAAGACGCTCCTGTCGCTTGCACGACCAGGCGTGGCTTGCCATGTATCTCTCGTAGTTTTTTTCGTGCGGCCTCACGCACTCCTCCATTCCCGCTCGCCCCTACCGCTCGAGCTGGTAACCGTCCTGCCCGTCTCGACGATCGCCCCGGCCTTGGCCAGCTCGTTGATCCGACGGTTGACCTGGACCGGCAGCAGACCGCAGCGCACAGCGATGCCACTGGCCCCGAGTGGGCCTTGCAACAGGGCGGCTACGATCTGCCGCTGGTGCTTGTTGGCTAGCCTGCTGGCCTGTGCTGCCGCCGCGTGCGATGTCGCCGGGTCTGACGACCTAGCCAACACCTTTGGATCTTGGAATTTCATCCGCGATGCAGAGAACAGCGGCATAGACTCCTCAATCGGTGGCGTGATGTAGTGCGGTCTGATCATCTGCGTGGCTCCAAGCGTTTGAATTGGCCCGGTTACGCCGGGCAGGCGGTCGAGTCACCGGGTAAGGCGAAACAAGCCCGGCCTCAACTGCGGTGGTCTGTTCGATACTCCCGCGGAACGACCCATGTGGCGGATGCAAACGCCACGACGACCAGGGCGGGCCGATGGATAGATCACTCGTAACGGATCACGGCGAACCAGCCGCGAGGGCCGCGGGCCACGCCTCGCTCGACAATCCGATAGCGGCCCCGCTGGGCCTCCTGGTAGTAGCAGCAGCTGCGGTACGCAGCGTCCGGCGAGATCGAGGAGAACCCGATCCCCTCTCGCCTGCCACCTGCCCGGCCGCAGTGCCGCAGTACGCCCGACCGTGCCATGTCGTCGGCGGCCTGCTGGGCCGAGACGATCGTGGTCACAGAGAACGTCTGCTCGGCCTTGGCCTGAGCCGCGCCCAGAATCAATGCCAACGTCATCCAGATCATGAATCTCATACTGAACCCTCCTTGGAAACTTCCGAACCATGGGCACCTTGCCCGACTTCCAGTTGTGCTGCTTCTTGGATTACCTTGCGGCCGTAGTGATGAGCGTCCATCAGGCGGTTATTCCACCGGCCATCCCACGGCTCCATGTCCAGAGCCTCCATGCATCTTCTTAGCGCCTTCTCAAGCCTGACTGCTCGCGCAGCGATCTGCTCTGGCGTGAGCTCTGGCAGTGCAGGCGGCGTGCCTTTGCCGAACACCACGAACAAGCGGTCTGCGCCGGGCAGTTGTTGCTGCCCGGCCTCCCACTCGTTCCACTCGTGCGATGTCGGAGGGCAGCCGAGGTTGATCCTTTCCTTCATGTGCTGGCTCCTCAGAACGGGATGTCGTCCGAACCCACGGCAGGCGATGCCTGCTTGACCTTGGCGGCCGGCGTCCGTGCCGGTCGCTTCGTCACCACCGCCGCCTCGTCGGCCAGCTGCTCGATGGGCATGAACTTCCACACGTTCACGAACGTGCGGCCGTTGGTGCCGAGCCTGTGGCGGATCTCGGCCATCACTCGGCGGCCTGTCAGATCGTCCATCTGCGTTTCCGACCACTCCTGTGCCGACAGTGCCAGAGCGGCGGCAAGCTGCGACACCAGCACACGCGCCCAGTTCTGGTCTTTCTTGAAGGTCACCTTGACCCACCAGAAGGCGCGATTGTCGTGGGCAAGCTCGAGCACGAGCTGCGTGGTGTCCTCAGACACCGTTTTGATCTGCAGCTCGTGGACGCCCTCGGGCAAATCCAGCCGCTCCGTGCTCTCCGGTGCGTTCTGCTCTGGTTCCTGTACCGAAATGTCCCAGTCCATTGATTCCCTTTCCTTTGGTTGATGTTTCTTCCGTTTCATTGACGACCACGAGTCATGCCACGGCATCGGCGGCCACCTCCGGCTCGATCTGCTGGTGGCGGATGGTGATCTGCTTGTCCAGCCTCGCCCGCTGCGTCGGGCTCAGGTCGCCCGTGGACACGGCCTCGTCGGCCTCATCTCCGATGGTGCCGAGCTCGTCAACCGTTGCGGCCTCGTTGACGCGCTCCAGCCAGCCCCTCCTGACAGGCTGGCCGCCCCCTGTACCGCCGGTAGCGTCGGCGGTTCTTGCAGACTCCGGCGCCGGAGCCACAGGGGACGGGAGCCCGTCGGAGAGCCACGCAGCAAGCTGCTGGCCGAAGTCTTCGCCCGGCTTGTCGATCAGCTTGTCTTGGAACTTGCCGGTACGGTCCTTGATGACGTTGGCGATGTGCTCGGTCGACATCTCGACGAGCAAATCGAACTCGTACTCGACACCCTTGCCCTGCTCGGGCGCTAAGCCCACGCGCTGCGGCGTTTTCTTGCCGTTGTTGTCCACGGTTGTCCACTCAGTCTTCGACCGCATGGTTGCGATGACGTGGCCGGGGTAGTTGAGGATCGCCTGGACAAGCCGCCGCTGGTGCGGTGTGCCCTCCGACCAGGCGGACCAGGTGTTGCCCCGATACTTTGCTTTGGCCAGCTTCTCGACCTCCTCAAGCAGCGTTTGCCAGCCGTGGCTGAGTGAGTCGATTACGAGCACCTCGTAGCCGGCCGCTGCGGCCTGCTTGATCGCGTCCACGTATCCGTCGATGCTCTGGTCGGCGAGCTCAAGCACGTCAAACGAGAACCGGTCGGCGTACTTGCTGGCCGAGCCTCGCTCCGTGTCGATGACTGCGATCGTCCCGCCGGCAGCCAGCCCCGTGGCGATCCGGAGGCTGGTGAACGTCTTGCCAGCACCGCTGGGGCCAAACACGGCCGCCCGGAGCTTTGCTGCGGCCTTCGTGGCCTTTTTGAATCCCATCTGGGTGTCCTTTCGTATTTGAAAACCTTCGGTTTCCGTCGGTTCTGTGATATGTCCCGCTCTGCGTCCTGCTCGGCGGGTGGAGAATTGCGTCCCTGCTGCTGGCGACTCCTTCGCCGATCCTTCCGGCCTGCGGTTCCACCGCCGGCCGGTCCTGTGCGTTCAGAAGGGCAACACGTTGCCCACGGGCCACGGCCGAGGATCGACCTCGACGATGTCGCCAGCCGTCTCCACGAGCAGCTTGCCGTTGTGGTGGTCAGTGATCCGGCCGTCGTCGTACGAGCTGTCGCTCCAGCCGTTGAGCCGGAAAGAAACGTGATCGCCAACGGCAAACGTGTCTGCTGCTCGGCGTGAGCCGTAAGTGTCTGTCATGCCAGCAATCGCACCGGCGTATTCGTTTTCGTGGGCCATGTCGTTCCTCCTTCGTGTTGGTTGCGCAGTGTACGCCCGTTCATCCATCAGTCAATCTACTAGACACAGTTTCTAGTTCCATGTTTTGGTGTGTTGGGTAGCGTTAGTTCGTCAGGCAAAAAGCTTTGCAAGAGTGGCCGCAAGAAAATCGATGCAGCTGGCCAGCGTCTGAGCGATCTCAGAGTCGGTGCCAAGTTCCTGCCCGAGGCGGATCATGACGAGCGAGTGGATGATTCGGTCGAGGTGACGTTTCATCGGGCCATCCTTGGCAAGAGATTCCTGACGTGCGAGCAACACTGTAGGGTATCGTTAGTTAGGCTGTCAAGGCTTCAGAAAAAGATTTTTAGACGACGTTTCCAGCGTGGAAACGCTACTTCTTTTTCTTCTTGGCGGATTTCTTCCGCTTGGCGGCTGGCCGCTTGGCCAGGTGGCTCTTGCCAACCGACCTGGTGCTCAAGTTATCTCGAGCCTCGCGGGCCGCTTCGATAGGGATCAGCCACACTCGCTCGCCGAACCGCCTGCCCTGCAGCTTGCCGGTGCCGAGCAGCATCCTCACCCAGCCTTCGGTGCAGCCCATCAGCTTGACAGCCTCGCGGACTGTCAGGTACTCGCCGCCTTCGATCTTCTCGGGAGCCATGCTTACCATCCTTGAGATACTACCAGATACCGCCAGTTAGACCATCCTTCGCGGACAACCTTGGTCCGCGATCCAATCCGCTCTAGGTCTGTTCACTCGAAACTCTGTACACTACTCATCGCCCCGAAACGGGGCGATTGTTTTAGCGGATGGGGTCAAGTTTGAACATCTGTACACTACTCGCTACAATCGCCTCCAAACACCAAAAGAGGAGACGAGAAAATGGAACTGCGAGAGCTGCTGATTGAGCGATTTGCACCACAGAAGGACATCTGCGACAGGACTGTGCTGATGTATTTGGCGACGCTGGCACGGTTCCGAGACTTTCTCGGGCGTGAGCCGGTAGTGGATGACCTTGATGATCTCACCGTTGCCAAGTTCATCCGCTGGAGACGCACCACCAAGCACAGCAAGTGGAAGATGGTCGGCCCGGCTTCGCTGGCGAAAGATTCCGCACAGATCCGCACTTTGTGGAATTGGCTGGCAAAGAAACGCTGGAAGAAATCCAACGGCGATCTGATTGATTTCCCAGACTACGCCAGGCCCAGAGTGCCAAAGCCTGTGCCGAAGGCGTACAAGGCCGACGAGCTCGCCAAGCTGGTCGAGGCGGCTCGGCATCGGAAAGGCGAGATCTGCGGAAAGCCGGCAGCATGGTATTGGACGACCAAGCTGCAGGCGATGTTCCAGACCGGCGAGAGGATCGGTGCCGTGCTCGAGCTCCGCTGGTCCGAGGTGGACTTTGAGCACCACACGCTGACGTTCTTGGCGGCCACCCGCAAAGGCCACAGGGAGACGATTACACGGCCGATCACGCCAGACCTAGCCAAGATGCTGGCAAACCACAAAGGGGCTCCAGGCGAGCGTGTGTGGCCCTGGCTGGATGATCGTGAGCCGTTGTCGATCTACCCCAGCCTGAAGGTGCTGTGCCGGACGGCAGGCGTGGACTACAAGCCGTTCCATTCCATCAGGAAAAGCACGGCCAGCTACCTGAAGCGGGCCGGGATATCGGCAAAGAAGCAGCTGGGCCACAGCAGCGAGGAGATGGCCGAGACCCACTACTACGACGAAGAGATCACGGGCCGGGAATCCAACCTGGACTATCTGCCAGAAATCGATAAGCCGCCAGAGAAGCCTGCGGCCTAGGCCTTGACCAACTCTGTCAAAGGGTACGGCATTTCCGGCAGATTGCCTGACACGCAATAACCGTGAAATGCCGTACCTGTGACAAAACGTCTGCCTTGACGCAAGGACCGATGTTTTGTAACGGCAGGGGCGCGCTGGCGAAAGGATAAACCAGCGCGCCGCACCTGCCGCCTAGGATCAGTCGCCCCTGATTCGCTCCAAGCTTGGCCGCTCGCTGGCGTGAGCCAGCAGCACCTTGAGCCGGTCAACCTCCCACAGCAGCCTGCGGACATCAGCCGCGAGCGATCCCGCAGAGCCGGTCCACTGGCCCATGTACCGATTGGCTCTGAGCCTGCATTGCTCGAGGTACTCCTGGTCGAGGGCGACACGTTGCGGGTCACTCACCGTGTTCCTCGTCGTAGAGCAAAAGTGCCAGCAGCGAGTATGAGGCCAGGTCAAGCAAGTTGTCTGTGATTGACTCGTGCGAGAGCCTGCCTGTCTTGTTGAACGTGGCTAGCCGCGTGACCTTGTCGGACAGCCGGACCATTGCCGCCTGCCATGCAGGGATGCCGACGAACTTGGCACCGTTCCTGATGTTGAGCAGCGGGTCCGTTCCTTCCGGGCACCCGTACCCAGCAGACTTGGACAGGTGCAGATCGTGCAGCGTGTCCAGCAGGTCAAAGTATTTCTGGCTCGTCGGGTGAACGTCTGACGCCGTCAGCAGGCTGTCGCCAGCCAACCGCTCCGTGTAGGCGTCGGCGCTGGCCTTGGCCTTGACCTTCCATTGGTCGCTTGTGCTCATGCTTTTCCCTTTCGTAGGTCTCTGTCGCAAAAAAGCGGATAGGCCCGCGTCACCTCGTGCCGGCCATGGTCAATGATTGCCATGCCTTGGCACGGCCGCTCCGGCGAGGCAACACGTTCAGCGTATGGGCTGTGTCCAATGACGCTGCCGTTGGCCACATAGCGAGCACCACGCAGCCAGCCCCACGAGTGGTAGTGGCCGAAGATGGTCAAGTCGGCCTTGCGTCCCGCATCCCATCTGGCGATTGACTTGCTTGCTGGAAGAGCCAGACCGTAGACGCCGCCACCGTAACGGATGCTATGCCCGTGCGTGGTGCGTACCAGGAATCCGTCCAAGTCAACGTAGCCCAGGTGCCCCTCGGCAATCCGCCACTCCACGTTCTTCTTCTTTTCCTCGCGGGCCAAGGTGAAATACATCATCTGCTCCCACGAGTGGTCGAGCTCCGTGGCAATGCGGTTTTTCTCGGTGCTTCTCCCGTGGTTGCCGGCGTTGGTGCAGACGATGACAGACTCTGCACTATCAGCGACGGCGTCAATGAGAGCCCGCAACCTTTCAGCGATCCACCGCGTGGCATTCATCGGCGACAGCTGTGCCACCTCGATACAGTCTGGGTGGATGTGCCCGGTGATGTGGTCGCCGCCTAGCCAAATCAGAACCCGGCGAATGTTGGCCTGATTGCGTTCATGCTCAAGGCAGGCAAGGAACCGCTCCTCGAGCTCGTTCATCCGCAATTGACATACGTCAAGTGAGTAGTCGTTCTCGCCGTTGACTGTCTCGGGCAGCACCCGCTCCTCACAGTGAATGTCCGAGAGCATCAGCACCGCAGTCGCGTCGTGCTTTTTTGCTTTGACAGTCCTGGTCAATGGTCGCTTTGTGGCTGCGATTCCAGAGAGTCCAGCCAGGGCGTCACCACGCTCCCTCTCCCGGTCGATCTGAGCCAGGGCGGACTTGTACCGCCCCTTCAGCGTGGCCACCTCAGAACGCAGCCTGGCGAGCTCTGCGTCGGCGGCCAGCTGCTGCGAGTTGTCGATTGACTCGGCCACCTCAGCGATCAGGCTTTTCCGAGCCATTCGCAGACTCCTTGAGTGCCAACGGTTGAGATCCCACGCTCACGCAGCTGGGCCGCGATGAAGCGTGCCGCAGTGTTCCTAGGCACCTTGAGATCGCCTGACTTCCACGCGGCCTTGAGCTCCTTGAGCTCGGCCTGGTGCTCTGGCGAGACACGCTCGTACCACGGAGTGTTGCCGTGCACTCGAGACGGCAGCGACTCAATCACGGCTGCGACGAGGCTTCCGCTTTGGCTTTTCTTCCCCATCGGCTGGCTCCTTCCGTTCAAGGTGAATCCACCCGTCATCGTCTGGGATTCCTCCGCCAGCCTGCTCGTCTTCGTCATCCAGATCAGGCGGCAGGATCACTGCCTCTGGCTTCGGCTGTGCTTTGGCGCGTCCCATGCCGCCAGCGTGGCAGCACTGTCAAGCGTTACGCCTGGCGTTGGCTATGGCACGCCGCACGAGCAGCCTGCCAGCAACGTCGAGGAAGGGCAGGCCGCGATCTGCAGCCGATTCGCGCAGATAGCCAACGCACTCTTCAATGTTTGCCTCTACCCAGTCGCACCCCATTTGATCCATGTAGCGAGCACGCTGGTTGCACTTGCAATCATCACCAGCGACAAACCGAAACGGCCACGCTGCCAGTAGCTTTTTTAGCTCAGTGCCTGGGCCGCTGGCTGGCAATGCTGGCTGCTGCTTGTTGTCAGGCAGGCGTGACATTCTTGGATAGGCAGCGTGGTCAACGTCAACAGTCCACTGGTCGCCGTCCTGTGCGACTACGCATGGCATTACTTCTTCAAGCGTATAGCCACGCTCACGGCAACGCGATTCAACGTGCGAGCGGTGGCAAGTAATCATGGAAGCGGATTCGCGCTGATTTCAACATATGCTGACCTATACCCAGCATCCTCTTGCCAATATCTCTTAACAGATCCACCACTGCACAAAATGCTTTTTATTGACGGGCTCACAACCCATCTGCCGTTTAGATAGCCTTCGCTCGGTGGCCCTTCAGGCAGCCAGTCTGGAAGTATGTAAAACAAGCCGACACGTTCTCCGCTTAGATCAAGACGTAGAGTTGTTGTAGACGCAGCAATAATGCCAGTAAACTGCCAGCGTGGCTCTGGAGTTGCAATTTCTGCCAGATACCTAAAACAAGAAACCAGATTCAAAGAGTATGTCCCACGCCATGGCGTTGCTTCGGCTGCGCCGTAAAAGCCAGCAATGTAGGAGACATATAGCGACGCTGAAATTGTCTGCGGCAATGTCGTCACGCCGTCATCGCAGAAGCACGTAAGACCAGTTGAGCAGCAGCACGGCATCCTACCTCCATGCCTTTATGTAGGCAGCAGTGTACGTTCCTGCGATTACAGAAGTAGTCGCCGTACCGCTTGCAAAAACTGCCGTTGATGTTCCTGTCACAAAAGAGGCAGAAGCCGTTGTCAATGTCTTTCCAACTGTGATTGTGCAGCTAGATGTGTTTAGTGATGCTGATATGGCAACGTCAGCGACGTAGTTGCGAGTCTCAACGCCCGCTATAGTCGTTCCAACGCTTGTGCCTGTAACGTAGGTCACAGACTGCGTTGAACCAACAAAGACCGCTGTGGCTTCCTCAAAAGGAATGTCTACCAAATACCACTGCGACCCATCTTTTGCCACCGCACAGTTCAAAGCGGCAGTAGACTCAGAAGACACAGGAAAAAATAGATTCACAGCACTTACAGTATTTGGAGTGCTTGTCACGTTGCGGAAGGTGACAGCCTTAGCAGAGTTGATTGCCCAGGCACCAGTAAAGGTGCAGACGCGGAAAACTTTCCGCTGTGGGTCAATTCGGTCAAACGTCAGCGCCCTAGCTTGCGGCACTGCCAATTCAGCAGCGCGCACGACACGCCCGATACGCTCGGCGCTCTCTCGCGTAAACTGCGTTGGCTCTTGTGGCTTGCTCATGCAGTTCCGTTTGGTGGACTGCCAAACAGATTGGCAAAATTAGTTTCTGGGCATACCCTTCGATTGAGGATAGCCGGAGCGCCAAGCGTCTGCGCTCCGCTGCCGTCTAGGCCGACAGGGTTTGACGTTGCAACCCATTCTGAGTTTTGGAAGTCAAACACCATCGCGCGCCGTTTCTCGCCACCGCTCAGAAAGTTGTAGCCAACGTCTGGCAGAAGAAGATTGTGCGACGACTGGCGGTACACAAGCGATGCCGTTGCCGAGTAGAACTGCTTGAGCGCGTTGTTGTACTCTTCTGAGACAAATGAGACCTCTACGCCAGCGACCTTGACCGTATGAGTAGGGCAACCAAGGAAGGGAGCGTCGTTGACGTAGTTCTGTGCGGCAAGCCAAGTGTTCGGCACATTCTGGAAGTTCTTCTGCACCTTGATTCTGACCAGGCTCTCGTCTGTCATCAGGCCAGGAAAGTAATCGTATGCGCTGTTTGTCAGCGGTTTTTGCGTTGTGCCATCGTAGTAGTAGAGTGCAGGCACCTGCCCTGGCTGCGACTCAAAAGACCAAACTGCAGGCCGTGACGTTGGTGAATTTACGTCAGAAGGCACAACAAGCCCGTATTCTGCAATTACCTCAAGCTTGTACGGGTCATCCTCAAACCGCTCATTGACTGTGATCTTTTGCAGGCCAAGCGCCGTGTGTACTGGATGGTAAGCACCCCACGTTGAGCCGCACGTTGGAGAAAGAATGTCATTTATTCCAGGTGGCCCGCCACCAGTAAGCGTGTTGTCTGACAGGTTGCAAGCCCAGCGGCGTTTGGCAACGCCACCAACCTTCACCTCATTCTCAAAGGTGCGGGCAAGCTCAATGGCGCTAACGATTGTTCCCGGCATGGATCACCCTAGTTGTGCACTACCGACAATGGCAACCGTTTGCCCAAGGTAGTTGGCGGCTGTCTTTGCTGTGCTGATCGCGATAGCGTTCAGCGCCTTTGTCTGCAGACGCGATTCAATCAGGGCAGGGTCTTGCGCGTTGGCTGCAAGCCCAAGCACCAGGGCAGCGCCTTCCTGAGTGCGAACGTCTGCCGTCTGCACCGTGCGAGAGCCAAGCGTGTTGAGCTCCGTTATGCGGGCAACTTGGCGGGCGTACTCCGCTTCCTCTGCCTTTCGGCGAGCCTCGGCTATCTTCGCCTGCTCTTGTGCTGCTGCCTGCTGGTACTTGTCCTGTTCCTTTGCGGCCTCTTCCTGTTGTTTGATGAACTGATTCTGGTAGAGCTCTCGCTGCTGTGCCGCTCCGTTGGCAATGTCCTGTTCCTTTGCCTGCACCTGGTCGAGCTGCTGGATGCGGGTAGTGGCGGCAGCCAGTGCTTCTTGATCGCCAGCAGCTCGAGCAGCAGCCGCCGCTTCCTCGGCTCGCGTAATCTCGGCGTTGATCGCCACAAGGTTCTGCGCTGCCCTGATTCGCTCGCCGTCGCCGTTGTATTGCTGCTGGGAAATCAGGTCGTTAACCAGTTGCTCCTGTTGCAATCGCAGCTGCGTTGCCTCCTGCTCGGCCTTCTTTCGCTCGGCCACAACAGCCTTCTCACCCTCAATGCGTTGCGCAAACAAATCCTGCTGGCGAGCTACTTCCGAGTCGTACGCTTCCTTGTTGATGATCCCGGCCTCGGCCTGACGCTGTGCCTCGGCAATGCCTTCTGCCAGTTGCTGGGCCGCGTAAAAGCCGGCCTCGCCGAACTCGGCTGCCTTCTGTATTGCCGTGTCGATCGCCTTGTCAGCACCCTCAAACGCTTGCTGGAAGCTTTGGCCGAAGCCCTGCTCCATAGCTGTTTGCTGGTCTAAGAGTTTTTCCTTGAGGGCGTCCAGCTGCTCAAGCCTGGCTTGTGCGTTCTCGCCGCCAGCCTTCTCAATCCTTTGCCGCTCACGCTCGACAGAGGCAAGATCCTGCTCAAGCTTTCCAGCGGCATCGGAAGTCTTCAGCAGCGAATCAATGCGAGATAGATCTGCAGCAGCCTGTTGCTGCGCTGCCTGCTTTGCATCGTCGCGCAGCTTCTTTTCTTGTTCCAGCTTCTTGTTGAGTTCTTTGGCAAAGCCGTTCATCACCTCAATCTGTGCGGTGACAAGGCCGCCCTCGTTCACCTGCTGCTGGAATACCTCGAGCGTCTGCACAGACTGCTGCAGGAACTCAGACGCACCTGCGCCGGCCTCATCAAGGTAGGCGTTCAGCCGATCGCGTACGTCCTCAATGTTCGTGGCAACCATGATCTCGGGCTGGCGAGATTCTTCCAGCGTGCGGCGGAAACCTTCCACATAGGCTGTGGCAGCACCCTCACCACGAGCAGTTGCTGCGCCGTCGCCTTCTCCAAGCCCAACAGCACTGAGGCCAGCATTAATGGAGTTTGAACCTGCCTGAAGGAACTCGTTTTGATTCTTGACAAGCTCCGCAGACGCGGCGGCAGCGACATCTCTACCGGCCTGCGCAAGATTGTCTGAGAAGAAGGCTCCGAGATTTTCAAGTAGCTTTCCAAAAGCAAGGAGGAGTCCATTGCCAACCATCTCGAAAAGATTGAAGACCTGCCGCAGTGATTCAGTGACCGAAGTGAACGCATTGGCTACGAAGTTGAAGACGATGCTGGCTTCTTCAATGGCAGTCGTGAATCCGCTGAAGTTCCCGACGAACTCATCAAATACGCCAGCGAAATACTCGGCACCCTGCAGCAGCACGTCCGTAATTGCATTGGCGATCCCCGTGCCGCCTTCGCCTTGAGCACCGCTCCACTCCTCGACAAACTTCAAGAATTGATTGGTGACATCGGTGACAGCCGGAGCAAGATTGCCAACCACCTGGCCGATGATGCCGTTGATCGTGGCACTCACCAGATCAAATGCGTCGTTCATGTCAGCGACGTTGTTGATCTGCGTTTCGCTCACGATGATGCCAAGCCGTTCAGCTTTTGCCCGAAGCTCCTCAATGCTGGCAGCACCTTCACGGAAGAGCGGAGCCAGTGCGGCACCCTGCTTGCCGAAGATCTCTACGGCAGCAGCTGCACGATCAGCAGCGGTAGGCAGCTGCGAGATAGCCTGGCCGATGGCAGCGAACTGCTGCTCTGGTGCCAATGCACGCAACTCTGCCACGCTCAGGTTGATCTGCCGCAGAGACTTATCAAGTGCGTCGCCAGGCGTTGCCTTTCCGATGTTCACGGCCAGCTTCTGCACGGCAGAGCCGAACGCCTCGGTGTCTACGCCAGCCATCTGAGCGGCCAGTGCATATCCCTGCAGAGACTCAACGCCAATGCCAGTGCGTGCACTTAGATCGTTCAGCGAGTCCAGCGACGAACTGACATTCCCGGCCAGCGTCAGCACCTCGCTGGCTGCGCTAGTGAACGCACCCGCCAGGGCCGTGAATCCATCAACAAGCACCCTGCCAATCTCAATGCCAGCCAGAATGCTGACACCGCCAGTCAGCTTGTCGAGACTTTTGGCCGTGCTGTCAGATTCAGTGGCAAACCGCTTGAGACTCTGCTGATTCTGCTCGACGATCTTCTGCAGCAGCTGCAGTGCCTTGTCTGCCTCAGACAGACCGGCTGTCATGCCTGCGGCATTCGCCGTCATCTGCATGCCAACGCCGATTACTGTAGCCATGTGTCAGCCTTCGAGAGCGTTCTTGAGTTGCCGCAGCTGGTCGAGCATCTGATCGGCGTGCTGCGGTGGTTTTTCAATCGGCACAAAGTCATCTGCCTTCGGCGTCCTACCTTTCGCCGAATAAGGTGCCAGCACGGCGCTGGCCAGCAGCCCAGTCTCTCTCCACGAATCAGGAATAGCCTCAAAATACCTCGTATACGCCAGCCATTCCGCAAACTCGACAGCCGACATCCGCCGCTCAAGCTCACCGACTGTCATCTTCAAGTGTCCCGCCAGACGAAACAGAAAGCGTCTCGTCGGGCGGACGTTTAGTTTTTTGCGAGTTCCTCAACATCTTTCTCAGTGATCGCGTTGTGCTTGGCAGCCGTATCAAAAAGACGGCCAACAACCTTTGCCGACTTTGCAGCCAGCTGCTCGATCTGCTCGTCGGAGAACAGACGTTGCCCGGCCTGATCGCACAGACATCGAGCTAGGAACTTGGCACGAAAGTTGTCCACGCCAGTCTCTTTCTTTCCAACCCACTCACGCTGGTAGGCGTCAAGCTCGCCGACAGTCATCACTCGGATGTAAACTTCGCCGCCCCATTCCTTCACGTTCACCTTGAGCAGTCCAAGGTCGTCTGCTGCCAGAATCTGTTCAGCTGTCAAAGCCATAGCTATTCCCTCATGATCTTGAATGTGCCTGTGTAGCGGGCAATGTCGTTCACCTTGCCCACCAGCTGCAGCGTTTGGCAGACGGCCTTCGTCGTGAAGTCCATCCCACCACCTGTGATCGCCAACGACGCTTTGAGGCCGCGCTGGCCAGAGCTAATCGCTGCAGTCGATAGGCACGCTATCTCTATAGTGCCTGCGTCAACTGCATAGGTGCTGTCGCGCCCAAGCGGCAGGGAGCCGCCGTTGATCACCTTGAGATCAACAACCTCACCAAGCGGAACAGAGTTCCACGCGACAGTCAGTCCAGCACAGTAGGTAGCCATGACGGTTCTCCCGTCTGACTAGCGAGCGACCTTGAATGTCGCAGTGCCTTTGACAACGTCGTTCGTCATAAACGTGACGCTAGACGATGCTACCGTCGCATTCTTTGACAGGAATGCATTGCCGCTGGTGGTGATGACAAGAGCGGCAGAGCTGGCATCAGCAATAATGCTGGTGCCGAGATACTCAATCACAACCTCGCGGCCCGTGTCCGTAGCAGAACCCTGCAGCGGCTTGCTCTGCGTCAAGATCGCATTGCCAGCAGTCAGGCCCAGGTGCGACACATCAATGGTGTTGTCGGTGGCAGGATCGGCCAGGTTGTAGACGATCGACGTGACGGTATACGCAACGCCACCAAAGGTGAACACGGTGCCCGATCCAGAATCATGCGGCGTGACGGCCATGCGTTAGGTCTCCTGCCAGAGAATGTTGTAGGTCTGCGTGACTTGGTAAACGGGAGGAAGATCGCCACCGGCCAGCTGAACGAAGTCGTCCGACTCCTGCTCAAGCGACACGTGCTTCACCTCTGTATTGTTCAGAGTCCCGCCATACCCATCCAGAACCACCCGGACTTTGTCTGCCAGCTCTCGGGCCTGCTCGTACGTGTTCGCCAGCAGCTGCATCTCAACGCTCACGGTAGGCACTCCCATCGGCCCTGCCAGCGTGTGCTCACGGCTGATGCCGCTGCGACGCCAGACGATGAACGGCAGAGCCGCCGTCTGCGGCGCAAGGATCGGGTAGATGCGGCTGCCGACCAACGCCGAGACATTCGCCGAGGAGACAAGGGCTGAACGCAGGACGGTTTCTGGTGACTTCATTTCTTCATTGCCCTTTCGGCTTGGAACTTTGCGTCTGCCAGCGCTTTCTCAAGTCGCGTTGCAAGCTCACCCTGCAGGATGCTCACCATCTCTGCACGTGCCTGAGTGAAGGACGTTTTCACTGGTGCAACGCCCGTACGACCACCGACAGGCATCTTCCCGAGATCAACTTGCTGCCCGGCCTTGGCCGACTTGAAGAACGCTTTTGGCGGCTTTGGATTCGTCACCAACTTCCCAGCGTTTCGGCCACGCTTCGGGTTGAGGATCTGGAACCCACCTCGCGAGTAGCTGGCGTTGTTCAAGCTGCTTCGCTTCCAGCTAGAAGCAAAACGCTTCTTCGTCCGCCGCTCTTTTGTGCCGAACTCAAGGAAGCCCTGGTGGAAACCCTTGCTGCCTTTTCCGATGTCGTATCCGACAAGGCCGACAGCGTTGCCGTCTTTAAAGTACGGCTTGATCTTCAGCTTTACGCTCTTTCGCAGATTGCCGGTCGGCCCCTTTGGCGTGTTTCTCTTGAGCGCTGTAACGCCAGGAGCCATTGCCTTGCGAAGCGACGCGCCGAGGTGCTTGGCGGCAATGTTGGTCGGCAGCTTCTTGAGCTCATCACGCAGCTGCGTCAGCTCTGGAAACTCCATCGACAGCTCTATGGCTCCTGCTTTCTTTGGCATCTACTGCCTCTCTTCGCAGATTGCCTCGTGCTCGCTGCGGTGGCCGTGCTCGAGCAGGCTGATGATCTCAAGCGTGCGAGACCGCCACGAGAACCGCATCTGCTGCGTCAGGCCGGGCAGATAACGCATGCGCACCTTGTGCGTCACGGTCGTGTCCTGCTGGCCAGCCAGCAACGCCTCCCGGGCAGACACGCCCTCGACGCTGGCCCAGATGGCAGACGAGTCGGACCACGCCAGCACGGTCTCGCCGAGCGTGTTGGTGGAGCCGCTGGCAATCTGCACGGTGACTCGCTCGCGGAGTTTCCCGGCGTCGATCATCGGTAGCTGCCCCACTTTTGCGAGGACAGGAGAGAAGAGACGCCAAACGGGATCTCGTTGCCACCCATTGAGTCAGCAGCTGCTCGACGCTCGTACCACTGGCCGATAAGCATCAAAATTGCATGCCTGATCGGAGCCGGCACGCTCCTGCCGTCCTCGCCGTAGCCGGCCCAGAATGTGATCGTGATGGCATTCGGGTCGTCCATGTAGGCGGGCCAGTCGGCCTCGCGGAGCGGTCTGACGACGCCTGGCGTGGAGGCACTGTCCACCCGGTACAGATTGGAAGCCAGCACCGACACGGCTCCTGACTCGCTGGTGAACGTCAGCGACACAGCCAGCGGCAGCATTGGTGGCCGAGGCAGTTCAATGTCGCCGATCGGGAAGCGGTCCAGCTTCATCGTCCACTGCGTCTTCACCAGAGTCCGGTCAAGGTAGGACTCGACCCAGTCCCTCGCTGCAGCGATCAGGGAGGCGATGTAGAGGTTGTCCTCGTCGCCATCTACCCGCAGGTGCACCTTGGCGTCAGAGACGCTCACAGGCTCTACGACGGGCTGCGTGGCACGGGTGAGGCTGCGGTACTTCACGGCTTTCGTCTCCGTCGTGGCGTGGCGTCTGCCGTCTCGACAGTCCGCTCAACAGCCGCCGTCTCAATCAGCGGCGTCTGCTTGTCCTCAATGGCAATCTTCCGAGCGATCCAGTCCGCAGCCAGCCCTCCTGGCACATCGACGACCTGGCCAGTGCGGTAGCTCGAGTACGGTCGCAGCATCTTCATCTTCTTCATTTGGGCGTGCTCCATGCAGTTTCCGGGCGTTTGCGGCTTGACGTGAAGTCTGTGGTGTATTGGTAGACAGGCTTGCCGAGATCCCTGCCGGGCCAGCTGACCATGTATTCCCCGTGGCCCACGCAGACGCGAGGCGTCACGTAGACACGGTTGCCGGACGCTCGCCAGTTGGCCCAGAAGTGAATGTCGCTGTCTCGCCGGCCTTCGCCGTACGAGCCATCCGGCCCTGGCGTCTCAAGGAACCACGGCTTACGTGCACGCTTTAGAGCCGCTGTGCTGATGACTGTGAGCCCGAAGTGGGCCGTGTCCACCTCCTGCACGGGCTCGGCAAACCACGAAGAAGGCAGCGACGTTGTTCCAGACTCAGGGGGATCGTCCAGCGTGCCAAGCAGCGTGAGCATGGGCCGCCCGTCCTCACGCTTTACCTGCAGGCCAGTGAGTGCGTCGCACTGGAACGTCAGAGCCATTGCAAAGAGGTGCTCAACGTCCTCCTGCGTGAAGAATGAGTCCATGTCTAGGCAGAGTAAATACTCTGCCTTGTCGATGAACTGCTCCATGCAGCGAGTCAACCCCTGGCTCCAGAACGCACCCTGTTGGATCGTCGGCCTGATGCCGAGCGGCATGAGGGCCTGCGCCCATGAGAAGAAGTTTGAGAACGCACCGAATCGCGGAGCGGACAGGATCGCCTCCACGCGGATCTCGGCCTCTGTGTCTCCGATCTTGACGAGCATTGATACCCCACAAAAAGAGAGCGGGCGGCTCCTGCGTGGAAGCCGCCCGCTCAAGATTGCAGACTCGTCAAGCCGCTAGGCTCACAGACCTACCAAGCCGATGACCGGACCTGCAACCGTGTCGCTGCCGAGCGTGTGGTGGCTGATGCCAACACGGGCCGTGGCACGGATCACGGTCTGATCCGAGAGGAAGTTGACCTGGTCGCTGCTCTGGATCTCCAGATCTCGGCGGCTGCCGTAGATCGAAGAGTTGGCCAGGTTGGCGTACAGAGCCATGACCACGCCGGTCGAGTCAGCCGCACTCGGCAGCTGGTCGGTCAGAACAACCGGCGAGCCGAGGAACGTCAGACCCATGCCAGCCGAGAGACCAACCGAGCCGCCCTGGTTGAGATCCAGAGCCTGCATGCAGGTGGCGAAGAAGTACGGCGAGCAGTACCACTTCGCACCCTGACGGCTGTGCTGTGGCATCTTCGCCATCATCGCCAGCAGGTTGGCCTTGGTCACTTCGTCTGGCGTATCGCCAGCAGCAGTCACCAGCGAGGCTGCGTAGGTCGCAGCTGAGGAGGCCAGCAGGCCGCCCGTGTAGCTGGTCACGAGACCTGCCACAGCAGGAGCGTTGCTGGGATTGCCAGCCCACGCCGCCGTCTCAATCGCGTTGGACAGCGTCAAAGCCAGTTCCGCAGCGATCCAGTCGGAGATCGACACGATGGAGTCCTGCAGCAACTCCGAAGACAGCACCACGGCACCGCCAACCTTCTTGGCAGTGACGCTCACCTGCGACGCACTCGGGTCGCTCGCAGTGATCGCGGCATTCTCGGAGATCCAGTAGCCAGTGGTCCCGCCCGTCCGCTTCGGGAAGAGCACAACGTCGGACGGCATCTGCAGGCTCGTCGCGTTGGCAGCAAAGGCGGAATACTGATCGACCAGGCGGAGCACGGTGCTGGAAAGAATGTCTGGCACGAAATAGGAACCGCTGCCGCTGGCACCGCCGAGAGCACGAGCCTCGACACCGTGGTCAGCACACCACCGCTTGGCGTTGGAATCGCCGCTCTTCGCCCGCAGCCACATGCCCACCTTGTAGGCGTCCTCGTGCTTTTCAAACGCACGGAGCCGACCATTGTGCGACACGGCCTGCACCTCGACGGCCCGCTCCTCAGTCACCTCGGGAGCCGGGGCACAACGCTCGACAACCGAACGGAGGTTCTTCGCCGACTCGGCCACCGACTTCTCAAAGTCGATCTTCTTGGCGAGATCACCGGCCCGCTTGTTCAGCTGCTCGAGCTCAAGGTCACGCTCGGCGATCTTGTCGGCATCTTCGGACTCGACAGCCCGGACGGCGTCGATACGGTTGGCCAGAGTGACGGCCTCGTCTTGGAGCTTCTTCAGATTGTCCATGTGCGGTAAATCTCCTGCGGCGGAATTGCCGTGGAGTTCACCGTCGCATCAGGGGCGTGGCCCCTTGCAGAACCGCACTTCGGAAACTGTTGTTTTCACAAACGCCACGCCGCGAGCGCCGCACCTTGGGCAACGCAGATACCTCTGCCGCTCATCGCCGACAGGTCTGCTTGACCGGCAACGCAGACGCTCACCGCACGTGCATCGGGCGTCAGACATTTCGGAGCCTCAGTGTCCACGCAGCAGCTGCGTCACGCACCAGCGAACGCTTGGCGATCTCAGCAGGAATCTCTACGGTCTGCTGCGACTGCATCCACGCTTCATATGACCGCATGGCCACGGCAGCGGATGTGCTGGGATAGGCAGGAACTAGAACAGGACCGACATCGTAAAGGCCAGACACCTCTCGGATCTGCCTGACGGCGTTGCCGTCCTCGCCCTGGCGGAAGCCTTCGCCACCCTTGTCCACCGTGAACGCAAAGGACGAGCCACGCACGTCACGGCGAGAGATGAGCTCCATGACATCGGCTCGGCTCACGGGTGGCGTCACAACGTACCGCAGCCCCTTCTCGTCACTGGACAGTTCCAGCGTGCCGCTCGACGTGCGGCCCAGCACGATGTTGCTGTCGTGGTTGAATAGTGCCACAACGTCCTGCTTGCCCCTCTGGCGGGTCAGAATCTTGTCGAAGGCACCAGGCAGGATCTCCTCGCGGAAGCCGCCGAGATCAAGCGACAGACGGTTGTAGACGGCTGCGTATCCGACGATGGCTGCACGGCCATCGGCCCGGCTTTCCACGACCAGCTCGTTGTCGTCCTCAAACGCAAAGTCACGGCGTTCAATTTCCACTTGGCACCTCCTCGGCGGTTGTCATGTCCTCTGTGTTGTCTTCCTGCGTGCCGGCCACAGGCTCGGCTGGCATCGGCTCTGCTGCCGGCTCCTGGCCAATTTTGTCGAGCGTCGTCATGTTCAACTGAACAAAGTGCTTGTCGCCTTCTGGACCGATTGGGTTGAGGTTCTCGAGCTCGCGGATCTCGTTGATGCTCATCCAGCCGTTCTGCAGAGCTGACACGTAGTAGGCCGACCGGCTGGCGTGATCGCCACGCAGCAGGCCGCTCACGCTGTGCTCGGCAAAGTACGTCTCGTCGTCCACGATCAGGTCTCGCGAGATAGCAGCTTCCCAACGCTTGAGGTGCGGAAGCAGGCAGTGCTGAACGAACTCCGTACCCTGCACTTCGATGTTGCTGTACGTGCTTCGCGTCAGGTCTTGGATCATGTGCGGCGGCACGCGGAACGCACGGCAGATCTCAATCACCTGATACTGCCGAGTCTCAAGGAACTGGGCCGCCTCATTGCTGCCGGAAAGCTCGTGAGCCTTCACGCCATTCGGAAGGACGGCAGTGCGGAACGCACGATCCGGCCCACGGTGCATCCGCTCCCACTGCTCACGCAGACGCTCGGACGCCTCAGGCGGGATCGGGTTGTCTGACTCAAGCACGATGCCGGGCCTGGCACCGTTGCCGAAGTAGGTAGACCCGTGAGCCTCAAGAGCCTGAGCCAGCCCAATAGCGTTCTGGAAAATCTTGTAGGTCGGCAGCGCCTTGATCCCGTCCTCGGTCGTGAACCGCAGAGCGAAAATCTGATCCTGCGAGTAGTAGGTGATCTTGCCGCTCGGCTCGCGGTACTTGTACCGCAACCGGCCATCCTCAAGCCGCTCGGCCTCCATGCGAGACGAATGCAGCGGCCACAGTTCCGACACGGCACCTCGAGCACCTGGGCGGATCTCGGCGTACGAGGCACCGTAGTGCAGGTACATGCCCGTCATCCAATCGCGGAACTCCTGCGCCGTCTGCCACGGGTTGGGCTGCGAGTGCAGGAGACGATAGACAGGATGCGTCGGAGCCTTCGCCTTGCCACCATTGGCAAGCCGCTCGTAGACGTGGAGCGGTAGCGAGCTCACAGCGTCCGAGATCACCCGGATGCACGCCGTGTAGGCCGAGCAGGCCATTGAGTTGTCTGCGGTCACGCGGATGCCGGACGGCGTGCGATTGCTGCCCTCCGTCCAATCGACGCCACGGAGGTCGATCATCTTCCAGTCGTGGACAGCGTTTTCACTCATAAGACTGTGATGTCCCAAGATTGTTCTGGTGCGGGTGCGGTCGATGTGGCGTGAATGCCGAGGGCCATGATCAGGGCGACGATTCCGTCAATCCGCTCGCTGCTCTTGGCTTTCGAGACTTTCTTGTTTCCTGCGTGATCGCTCTGCACCGCAACGTTGGAAGCCTGCCAGGCGAGCACGGGATGACCACCGTGCAGCAATCGGCCACCGACAACAGCAGCCTCCAGCGCAGCCGTTGGGCTCGACATGGACCCGTAGCCCTGCCCAAATCCTATGACGTTTATCCCGTCGCCTTGCAGTTGTCCCGTGATCTGGTGAGCGTTCCAGCGGTCAATTGCCACCTGTCGGATGTTGTATTTCTTCGACAGAGCCACGATGTCGGATCGGACCTTGTCAAAGTCGGTGACGTTGCCTGGCGTGAGATGCAGCTTGCCTTCTTTCGCCCATAGGTCGTACGGCACGCGGTCCCGCTTCACCCGGTCCCGCATGTTGTCCTCTGGTATCCAAAAGTGAGGCTCGGCCCAGAAGGTTCCGTCGTCAAGCTGAAACAGCATGCAGAAGCAGGTTGTGTCGTACGTGGTTGCAAGGTCGAGGCCCGCGAAGCACTCCCGCCCGTCGAGCATCACCGGGCAAGGCTTGTCGCCTTGAGCCCAGTGAGACATCTGCAGGAATCGCATGTCCTGTTCCGTCCAACAGTTCAAATGCAAACGCTTGAAAGTGTTCTCCTCCGTCGGCATGTCCTGTGCCCGCTTGCACCTCACGCGGAGGTCGTCGAGCTTCACCGACACGCCAAGGTTTGGATTGGCTTTGCGCCACGTAGATTCCGCAGTCCAGTCATCTGCGGGATCAGCAGCGTAGATCGCCGGCAGGAAGGTAGGGTCTTTGATCGCACCGTCCCGCACGGCTACGGCATAACGCCAGATTTCCCAGCAGACGCTCTTGCGGTCATAGCCAGCCGTCGTGATTGCCACGCATAGCGGTTGCCGCCTAGCTCCCGTGCTTGTCGTCATTACGTCCCAGAGTTCCCGGTCGGGCTGGGCGTGGAGCTCGTCAAAGATGATGCCGTGAGCGTTGAGACCGTGTTTCGTGAACGCCTCGGCAGACAGGGCCTTGTACGTTGTGTGCGTGTCCTCCCGCACGATGGAATTGCGGAAGACTCGCAGGCGGCTCCGCAGCTTCGGCGAGTTCTCAACGCAGACCTTTGCCATCTCAAAGACAAGCCTGGCCTGATCCCTATCAGCAGCACACGAGTAGATCTCGGCACCTGGCTCGCCATCGAACATCAGCTTGAGTGCAATGCCAGCACACAGCGTGCTCTTTCCGTTCTTGCGTGGAATGGCAAGCAGGCTCGTACGGTACTGACGCACGTCGCCGTTCATTGTGCCGAACAGCTTGCCGATGTAGTCCTTCTGCCACGGCTCGAGCAGGAACGCCTTGCCGCCTAGCTCACCCTTGCTGTGAGTCAGGTGCTTCTCAAAGAACCGCACAGCATCCTGTGCAGCCTGCGAGTCAGGCGAACATGCGGGCGTCTTCGTCGTCTTCTTGCGGGCCTTGGTCAACAGATGAGACCCTCGCCAGTGCAGATGCCGTCAGACCGAACTCGGACGCGAACTTCAGCATCTGGTTCCGTGCGTCACGCTTCCTGTTCCACGCCGGGTGATTGCTCACCCTACCTTTGTCGTCCATCAAAGTGGTGCCGTTGGTCTTGAGCTCCTGGTCGGCCTGCACCATGTCGGCGAACGAGTCACAGTAGGCAGCGAGCGTCTGCTGATGCCTCGGGCTCATCACCTTGGACGCCTCGAGCATCGGAACGATCCGGTGCCACTCAGCCGAGGCCACGTCGGACAGCCATGCCGGTGCCGGCGGAACGCCAGGCGGCGCGTCGATTCCGGCCTTGTGTGGCCCCTTAACGCGAGAGCCACGCAGGCTAAGGATTGCTTTAGGCGTTGGCTTCCTGCCCTTACCCATGGACAAACCTCAACTTCCAATTACGGCCATTCCTACGCACAGCACACAACCGGGGTTTATATAAAACGGGGTCCCAGAGGTTTATAGCACCCTCGGCACGGCGTCACTCCATACGCATCTTTAGCAATGGCTGTCGGTCCCACTTGTTGCTCTTTGTCTCATTGCATTGCTTGCATGCGCATCTCACGTTGTGCCAGTCATGGTCGCCACCTTTGCTTAATGGTATTGGATGATGATCGACTGTTGCAGATCGCGGGTCTTTGTAGGAGAACACTTTGCTTGTCTTTCTTCCACATACATGGCAACGCCAGCGAGCCCGCTCAAAGACATCCTTCGGTCTTACGGTTGGATTAAACAGCCCGCCATAAGTTCTGCATCTACGCCGATAGCAACCGAACATCCTGCGTTGCAATGCCTTGCTTCTCCGCCTACACACGACACAGTGCGGCCTGCCGAATAGCGTTGCGTTTTGGACAATGCTTCCACACTTGCATTGCCTCGGCCCCCTCCATGCCTTCTTGCACTCGTAGCTGCAGCACTTGGACCTTCTGTTGTTTACCTCTACTCCGCAAACCTCGCAAGCAGGCCGTGGCTTGTAGTCCTTTCTTTTTCTTGGTCGCTGCGGCTCCCACTCATAAGCCCAATCAACAAAGCCAGCCCAAGCGTCACGCACTCGGCCTACAAACTGCTGCTCGCCTGCATTTACAGCAGCGAAGAAGCATACCTTGCTGCAATAGATATTTGAATCATTGCGACTGTGTCTTCTGCTGAAGCTACATCCGCATCGCCTGCATATTGGCTTGGGACGCTTCTTTTGTTGCGTGCC
>Ga0304730_1000452_pt1 | contig 35976 bp, 32 predicted proteins | sample M_130628_MF_Meta_FD_190474 | JGI IMG/M metagenome (GOLD analysis project Ga0304730, IMG submission 190474) | Freshwater microbial communities from Lake Montjoie, Canada to study carbon cycling - M_130628_MF_MetaG (v2) (version 2) | ecosystem: Environmental > Aquatic > Freshwater > Lake | place...
GCTCATATAGTTGAATCGAATTTCGGGCTTGGCGGAGGGATCGGCCGATTTGAGCCGCACCCAACCCCGGCTCTTGGAGCGCATGGGTCCGACATGGGCTTGGAACCCATGCTGTTTGGCCATCGACTGGCCGTCATAGGTCACGGCCAAAGGCAGGAAATGGTACTGGATATCGGGATAGCGGATACCGGCGCGGCTTCGGATAAAGCCGCAGCTTTCAAAGTGATTGGTCGCCCCCAGCCCATCCTTGAACAGGATCCAGCGTGCGCCGATCAGGGCCTTTGCCAGCGGGTTCATCGACGAATAGAGCGTCACCGGCTTCTTGCTGGCGATCTGGAAATAGAATTCCAGATGGTCCTGCAGGTTCTCTCCGACCCCGGGCCGATCGCAAACCACGGGCACGCCAAAGCGGGTCAGTTCTTCAGCGGGGCCGACACCCGACAGTTTCAAAATCTGCGGTGAGTTGATCGCCCCGCCGGCCAAGATCACCTCGGCGCGCGCCTTGGCCACGACCTCTTGGCCGCCGCGAACATAGCGCACGCCAACTGCGCGCTTGCCTTCAAATTCAACGCGTAGCACCTGTGCGTGGGTCAAGACGGTCAGGTTCGCACGCTTCATGGCCGGTTTGAGATAGGCATTGGCCGCGCTCCAGCGCCGCCCCTCTCCGACCGTCATATCCATGCGGCCAAACCCCTCCTGCTGGCGGCCATTGACGTCGCTGGTTATGGGATAGCCTGCCGCCTCTGCCGCCCTCATCCATGCGGCATGGAGCGGGTTCTTCAAGCTGCCATATTGGGTCTTGAGCGGCCCGCCCTCGCCGCGATAGGCATCGCCGCCCTCGGCTCGGTCTTCGGCGCGCCTAAAATAGGGCAGAACGTCGGGATAGGACCAGCCCTTGGCCCCCTCTTCTTGCCAACGCTCAAAGTCCAGCGGATTGCCGCGAATATAGACCAGCCCATTGATCGAGGAGGATCCGCCCAAGACCTTGCCACGCGGGGTGTGGATACGCCGCCCGCCCAAGGCCGGTTCGGGCTCAGCCTCATAGTCCCAAATATAGCGGGGATTGTTCATCGGAATGGACAGGGCCGTCGGCATCTGGATAAAGATCGAGCGGTCGCTGCCGCCGCTCTCGAGCAGCAAGACCTTGTGCTTGCCGTCCTCGGTCAGGCGATTGGCCAGAACACAGCCCGCTGATCCGGCTCCGACGATGATGTAGTCAAACTCCGCAGTCATCTGTCAGAGCCTCAATAGGGGGCGTCAATATCGCCAAGGGCCACATAGACACTCTTGAGTTGGCTATAGTGGTCGATGGCAGCGTGGCCGTTCTCGCGGCCAATGCCCGATTGCTTATAGCCGCCAAAGGGCAGTTCAATCGGGGTCACATTGTACTGATTGATCCAGCAGGTTCCGGCCTGAAGCTGAGCAATCACCCGGTGGGCACGGGTCAGGTCGTTGGTGAAGACCGCCGCCGACAGGCCAAAATCCGTATCGTTGGCCCTCGCGACCACCTCGTCCTCATCATCAAACTCCAGCACGCACATGACCGGGCCAAAGATCTCTTCGCGGACAATGATCATCTCATCTGAGCACTGATCAAAGATGGCGGGGGAGACGAAATTGCCCTTAGCCAGCGCCCTGTCTGTCACCGCTTCACCGCCGCACAGCAGGCGCGCGCCCTGGGCCTTACCGCGCGCGATATAGGTCAGGACCTTTTGCATATGCTCGCGAGAGATGAGGGCGCCGACATGGGTTGCGGGGTCTTGCGGATCTCCAATCACCATCTTGGCGGTTCGCGCCAAGAGCTTATCCAAGAACGCCGCCTTGATGGCGCGATGGACGAAGACGCGGGTGCCGTTGGAACAGACCTCGCCCGCCGAATAGAAGTTGGCCATCAGGGCGCCCGACACGGCATTGTCGAGGCTGGCATCGTCGAACACGATCAGGGGAGACTTGCCGCCCAGCTCCATGGTCACAGCCTTCAGGGTCGTGGCCGCGTCGCCCATCACCTTCTTGCCGGTCTCGACCGAGCCGGTCAGGGAAATCTTTTGGATCTTCGGATGACGCGATAGGAGCCGTCCGGTTTCAACCCCGCCCTGAACCACATTGAACACCCCGTAAGGCAAGCCCGCCTCGGTGAAGATTTCGGCCAACCGCAGGGCTGTTAAGGGGGTTAGGTCCGAGGGCTTGAAGATCATAGCATTGCCGCAGGCCAAGGCCGGTGCCGCCTTCCAGCAGGCGATCTGGATGGGATAGTTCCACGCCCCGATAGCCGCCACCACGCCCAGGGGCTCGCGCCGCACATAGCCAAAGGCTCGCGGGCCAAGGTCGACATGCTGCCCAGTCAGGGTCGCGGCGATCCCGGCATAATATTCAAGGCAGTCCGCGCCCGACAGGATATCGACCACCGAGGTCTCTTGGATCGGCTTGCCCGTATCTTGCGTCTCGAGCAGAGCCAGTTCGTCATTAGCGGCTCGAAGAAGGTCAGCGGTCTTGCGCAGCACCCGCGCCCGCTCAGCACCGGTCATGTTCGCCCAGATCCGCTGTCCGCGCGCGGCAGCCGCAACCGCTGCATCGATCGTCTGCGGTCCTGCGATCTCAACGCGGCCAAGGACCTCGCCGGTCGCCGGATTGATCGTGTCGAAGCCTTGACCAGACCCGGCGACATAGCCTCCGCCGATATAGCTTTGGTACCACGAGGTCATAGATCGAACCTTTTAATTACAGAGACTTGGCTGCACAAAGGGTGATCGACAAGGCCAGTGAGCCTCGCGCGCACCGCCTCGCTATCGGCTTCCTTATAGGTCGGGCGGCTGTCGGTCTATCCGCCCTTCAAGGCGAGCGTCGCTTCATCGACACGCCGTTGCAAGATGGCCAACGCCATATCCCTTGCGCGGCTCTCAGGGCGTCCAAGCAGACTGCCGAGGGTCGCGCCAAACAGACCCGCGCCGAGTGCCATGCTGAGGCAAAGTAGAATAAAATCCTCGACCACCGAAACCGGCAAACCTGTCTGCTCGACCATCTGCGTCGATAGCACGCTGCGAACTGCCTCGCGCACGGTCGTCAGGCGGCGAGACTCTCCGGTCAGTTCCAGCCAAGCCGCCAAACGGGCCACGGGCTTGGCCTCGAAGGCATCGAACAGCGCCTCCGTGCTTTGGGTCGCGAAGGCTGCGGGTTCAGAGACTTGGTCGGTAACGGCGAGAATCCGACTCACCAGATCGGCGATCATTCGGGTCATCAAGGCGGCTTGAACCCCGTCGATGGAGCCAAAATGGTGCAAAACCGTGGCATTGACCACGCCAGCTCGGCGCGCCACCTCGACCAGCTTCAAGTTCTGAGGCCCTGATTCTACAAGGATTTTTTCGGCCGCAGCCAAGATATTATCTTGCGCACCCTCAGAGGTTCGGCGCAATCGTACCCGCGGGGCGAGGGACGATGTTGACATTTTTGTCATTATAAGCGATCTTCCCCAATAAGAAGCCGCTATTAAACTCCACGCCGGGTGTCAAAACAATGCAAACTCCTATCGGACTTGCGGTTTCACCGCGAGATATTCACTTTGCAACCGATCAAGCGCACGGCGGGGCTTGGATGGCGGGAGATCCTGTTGCCACTGCGGTGTTCAACGCCCTGTCGCTGACCTTTCCCGATGGCGAGCGTCTGTTCATGGACGCGGTGCGTAATTACCGCTCCAACCTGTCCGGCAAGCTGCTCGACGATGCCAAGGGCTTCATCGCCCAAGAGGCGATCCATACGCGCGAGCATGTCGGCCTCAATGCGGGGCTAGATCGCAGCCACTATCCGATTGATGAGATCGAGGCCCACATCAAAGGCCGTCTGGCCTTCCTGCGCGCGCGTGGCCGCGTGGCCATGCTCGCAGTCACCATCGCCATGGAACATTTCACGGCCATGATGGCGGATCTGTTCCTTGAAAAGCCTGAATTTTGGGACGGAGTGCCCGAAGACCTCGCGCGCCTTTGGCAATGGCACGCCATGGAAGAGACCGAACATAAGGCCGTGGCCTTTGACGTGTTCCAAGAGATTTCGAAAAACTGGAAGCCCAGCCAACGCTATGGCTTGCGCGTCCGGATCATGCTGATCATGACCGTGATGTTCGTGTCCAACATTACGACATTTTCCAGCATGTTGCTGATCGCCGACGGTATGAAGCCGTGGAAGGCCAGACTGAGCGTCCTAGGCTACCTGTTCGGCAAGCCCGGCCTCTTCCGCAAGAGTTGGAAAGCCTATTGGGATTGGTTTCGTCCGGGCTTCCACCCCTGGCACCAGGACAATAGCGCCACGCTGAAGGCTTGGCAGGACCGGTTTGCGGTCGCTGTTCCGCAGGCGGTTGCCGCCGAATAGGGCAATCTGGCTTAAGATTCAAAGGCCCGCAGTCGCTGCGGGACTTTTTCTTTGGGCGACGATCTGGTCACCGATCCGTGGCCCTCTACCTAGTTACTGAGGCAGGGATCGCTCAGAGGTCTGAGGTCAATTTAACTGCCACAAGGCCGCGACGCGCCCATGACAGCCCAACTCAATATTGTCTGGTTCAAACGCGACCTAAGGATCGCCGATCACCAGCCTCTGGCCTTGGCCATCAAGGCCGGTCCTGTCTTGCCGCTCTATATTGTCGAGCCCGAACTCTGGGCGCAGCCTGACGCCGCCGGGCGGCAATGGGAATTTGCCGCTGAGAGCCTTAACGAACTTCAACAGGCCCTTGCAGACAGAGGCCAGCCCCTATGCGTCATGGTCGGCGATGCGGTCCAGATCTTCGAGCAACTGCATGAACGCTACGGTATCGCGAACCTATGGAGCCACGAAGAGACCGGCAATGGCTGGACCTATGGGCGCGATCTGGCCGTTTTGGCTTGGGCCAGACAGGCGGGCGTTCCGTGGCACGAGCCAAGGCCATTTGGCGTCATCCGCCGACTGAAATCGCGCAATGGCTGGGCCAAGGCTTGGGAGCGCGATATGGCCAGCGAGGTCACGCCCGCGCCGATGGGGCTCACCCCCCTTGGTGGCGATTGGCCAACTCACATTCCGAGCGCTGATGAGCTGGGTTTGAATCCAGACCCCTGCCCCCACCGTCAGCCAGGCGGGCGGGTTGAAGGCCTTCGCACTCTGGAGAGTTTTCTGAGCGGGCGCGGACGCAACTATCGCTTTCAGATGTCCAGTCCGGTCACGGCCTTCGAGGCCAGTTCTCGCCTATCCCCGCATCTGACCTGGGGAACCCTTTCGATGAGGGAAGTCGCCCAAGCCGCTGCGGCCAAGATGCAGGCCTTGAAACTATCGACGGAGCCAAATGCGCAGCGCTGGCGGGCCTCGTTGGTCTCCTTTTCCGGCCGCCTCCATTGGCATTGCCACTTCATGCAGAAACTCGAGGACGAGCCTCGCATTGAGTTTGAAAATCTCCACCGCGCCTATGACGGTTTGCGGCCCAAGGTCGCCGATCCGGATCGGCTCGCAGCTTGGAGCGAAGGCGAGACAGGCTTTCCCTTCATTGACGCCTGCATGAGGGCGCTGAACCAGCATGGTTGGATCAATTTTCGCATGCGCGCCATGCTGATGTCGTTCGCCAGCTATCATCTGTGGCTGCCGTGGCAGGAGAGCGGGCTGCATCTGGCGCGCAAGTTTGTCGATTATGAGCCCGGCATTCACTGGCCTCAGGTGCAGATGCAATCGGGGACCACCGGTATCAATACGATCCGGATCTACAATCCAATAAAGCAGAGCCTTGATCAGGACCCATCAGGCAGCTTCATACGGGCCTTCGTGCCCGAACTTGGTTCTGTCCCCGATGGGTTTGTCCACGAGCCGTGGTTATGGCCCGGCGCTTCTTCATTGCCCTATCCAGCCCCCATTGTTGACAATGCCAGTGCGGCGAAATTCGCCCGCGAAACGCTCTATGGCATCCGCAAGGGGTCGAACCACCGGCAAGCTGCAAACGAAATCGTTGCAAAGCACGCCAGCCGCAAAGGAACGCCCTCCACGTCGGGGCGAAAGCGACAGGTTAAGGCCAAGTCCTCCGCTGATAAGCAGATGGCTTTCGATTTCTAAGACCGACCCTTCCAAAGCGGTTCCCCTGAATCACGGTGCGGGTGATCAGAGAAACCTCTTCGTTGTCAGGCCTAGTTATCCCACTGGATATAGTCTTCACCGGGCTTGGTCGGCATACCGCTCGGATGATCGATCGAGACCGGCCCTTGCAGAAGGGACGGCCAGAGAGGTTTGACGCTCTCAGCATTATGGGCCTTGAGCAGGGCCTGCATGGCCACAACCCGCGCAGACTCTGTGGCCGCAAGATTGTTCTGCTCGGTCGGGTCAACCGCCAGATTGAACAGCCACAGCTTCTTCAGCGCTCCATTATACTGAAGCTTCCAATCACCATCGCGGACAACCTCATACTGGCCCGAACGCCAGAACAGGGTCTGGTGCGGACGCCCTTTGGCCTTCCCCTGCAAGAAGGGCATCAGATCGACGCCGTCGATCACCCGGTCCTTGGGCAGGTCAGCCCCCGCAGCGGCAGCAGCCGTTGGCAAGATGTCGATGTGGCCGACAGGATAGGGGAACTGGCTACCGGCCTGAATGGTTCCGGGCCAGCGCATAAAGAAGGGCGAATGGATACCGCCTTCAAAGAAGGTTGCCTTAAAGCCGCGATAGGGCCGGTTGATCTCGGGCAGACCGATATAATGCGCCCCACCATTGTCGCTGCTAAAGATGATGAGCGTGTTGTCGTCGATCCCCTCATCCTTAAGCTGGTTCAAGATACGCCCGACATTGCGATCAAGATTGCGCATCATCGCGCCATAGACCCGCAGACGGTGATCTTTGATCTGCGGCAGGGCGTCATAGTCCTCCTTCTTGGCCTGCAGCGGGGTGTGAATCGCGTTGGGCGTGAAGTACATGAAGAAGGGACGATTACGATTGGCATGGATCGACTTGACTGCCTCATCGGTGAGGTAGTCCGTCATATAGCCCTTAGGCGCGAAGTTTTCTGAGCCGTTGAACTGCACCATATAGGGCAGATTGGGCCACAAGAAACGGTCGATAGGGTCCCAAGGCTGCTTGGAATTGACCGCGTTTGGATCGTTCTCTGGCAGGAACATCGACGCGCCCGACATGAAGCCGAGGCTCTCATCAAAGCCCTTTTCTTCCGGACGGGTACCCTTGACCGAACCGAGATGCCACTTGCCGAAATGCAGGGTGTGATAGCCCTTGGCTTTCAGCAGGGCCGGAATGAAGATCTCGCTGGTCGGCACGGCCAGATTGTTTGAGGCTGCTGCCCCCTTGGTCGTTCCCGGCGGCATATCCTTGACCCGGTCCGCAAAGAAGGTCGGGGCTGCGATTGAGCCCTCTTCCTTCTGGGTTCCAACCATCTTTAGGAAGGCGACGGGCGCTGGGGTGAACTCAAAGCCAAACCTTGTCGCATAGCGGCCCGTCATGATCGTCGCGCGCGACGGCGCGCAGGTACCATTGCCGTCATAGCCGTTGACGAAATTTGCGCCCTCACGGCCAATGGAGTCGATATTGGGGGTGGGCACGGCCCCGCGGGCAATACCACCGCCATTAAAGGTGATGTCATTATAGCCCATATCATCGACCAGGATGACGATGACATTGGGCGGACGCTTGCCCTCGGGCGCAGTTGCCGGGCCTTCAGACCAACCTATCGGCTGATTGGGCGCGACCTTTGGAAGCTGCGAATGGGCGATCATCATAAAGACCGCTTCCTTGTGGGTGACGACCCATCCAAAGGCCACCGCAATGACGAGAACAATCCCGCCCAACCAGGTCCAAAGCCGCATAGGTCCCTCCCAGAAAGATCAGCCCGCTTAACGCTGCAGACACATCATCGGTCATTATTCAGGGCGAGCATATATTGACATTGCGACTGCCGCTAGTGGGTTCGGCGGTCTAAATTCAGGGAGTGCCTTAGCCTCAGCACCCGGCCAGATTGACAGACTCGCAGCAGACTTTAACCGTTCGAAGACACAGACAAGAGCCTCGTGACCTGATCCAGACCTTAGGTGCTGAACATGCGCGTCTCTTGGTCACGGTCTTTCCGCCGCACATTGAAATTTCTGGTCACAAGACCGAGAACGATTGACCGAAGGATGCCGAACCCCGAACTGCGAATGGAACCTAATCATGACCGCCGTGCCCATCGTCTATTTCTCTGACGTCCTTTGTATCTGGGCCTATTTTTCCGAGATGCGGGTGCGCGCTTTGAAAGAGGCGTTCGGCGAGCAGATCCGGTTTGACCATCGGTTCTGCTCCATCTTTGGCGACACCGCGCGCAAGATGAGCACCACCTGGCGCGACAAAGGGGGCCATGAGGGCTTTAACCGGCACCTGATGGAGGTGACCAAACAGTTTCCAGAAGTGACCATCAACCCAAACATTTGGCTCACCGCCAAGCCCGCCTCGTCGACCGGTGCGCACCTGTTTCTCAAGGCGGTTCAGTTGGATGAGACAGCGGGGCTCATTGAGACGGGCACCTTCGAGGTCAGTCTTCAAGCCATGCGTACCGCCTTCTTTCGTGATGCGCGCGATATTGGCCAATGGTCCGTCCAATGCCAGATCGCTGAACAGACCGGGGTCGAGGTCGCTCGGATCGAGGCCCTGATCCATAATGGCAGCGCCTATGCGAGCCTGGCCAGTGACCATGAAGCCGCCGCGAGCATGAACATCCAAGGCAGCCCGACGCTGGTGCTCAATGACGGCCGTCAAAAGCTCTATGGCAATGTCGGCTACCGCATCCTTGAGGCCAATATCCAAGAGCTATTGCGCTCACCCACGCCCGATCAAGCCAGCTGGTGCTAACGCTTAGCTAGACCCCTCTGGCCCATCCGCCAGACCAACTGGTCAAACCGGTCTTGGCCAAAGAAGGGTTCGCCTTCAAAGACCATCAGCGGCACGCCATAGTGACCGCCTTCGCGCTGAGCGGCCTGATTGGCGGCGATGATGCCGTCCAAGCGTTCGGCTTCGCCCGGCGCGGCGATGGCCGCATCAAGCTCAGCAAGGTCCAGTCCAGCGCGGGCCACCGCCTGCGCCAAATGGTCCCCGACGTTCCAGCCTGCGACCGTTCCGTCCCAAATCAGGCGGCCGACCTGCTCGATAAAGGCCATGCCCTTGCCCCGCTCACTCGCCGCGACACCCAGCCACGAGAGGCGGTGGATGTGGGGCTGTTCCTTGGGATAGGTGCGCGTTTGCGGGTCCATATAGACCGGATCAGGCCGCGCCCAACGGAAGGGCACGCCCGCGAACTGGGCACTACGATGGATGTCCTTACCAAAATAGGTGATCCAAAGCGGGTCATTATTGGCGAAGAAATCAGGCTGGCGCACCGCGATCGGATAGACGACCCGCAGATTGCACGTCACATCATAATCGCGCTCTAGGGCGACAATCCGGTCGGTGACCAGATAGGAATAGGGCGAGCGGAACGACCAATAGAGATCAAAGCCAAGGGTCATGCGAGGGTGCCTTTGGTCTTGATGTTCAACTGACCGGCAAGGCCCGCATCGCGGTGTTTGGCGATCTCTTGGTACTCTGGGCTTTGAACCATCTCCTGCATGGCCGCGAGCGAGGGATATTCCGCCAGCGCGATCATGTCCCAGAGCTCTTCGACCTCGCCGAGCATCAGCCCGGTGACGGGTCCCGAATAGCCCGGCGTGCCCCCGACCTTGAGAATATGGTGCCGGACCTTGCGGCCATAGCGCAGATAGGCCTCAAAGCCCGAAATGTCGGCGTCAGACCCATCGGCATAGTCCGCCTTGGGCTTGAACTTCAACAGATTGACCATGACGAAGGGGCCGTCTTCCGGCGCGCTGAAAAAGGCCTTGGCCTGCTCGGCAGTGGGATGAACGAGATTGTTGAATTGCATGGAAGGTGCCTCCGAAAGGGACCGCATGAGTCCCACTATCAATTGGCACCCATAACGTCATATGGCCCGAGGAGGGTCAATCGGCCTCAAACAGGGTTAATTCAATTTTAGCGCCGGGCGACCATACAAGAGGGTACTAAACTAAAGGTGCGCCGCTTATGCCCAAACCATTGCTGGACCGCGCCCATAAGGCCCTCGCCGACCAGAACCCTGCTTTGGCGGAAAGGATCGCGCGTCAGGCGACTGAACGGTTTCCTAAGGCCAGCGCCGCTTGGCGGACCCTCGGCCTGATCCTGCAAGAGGCCGGACGCACCCTTGAGGCGTTCGAAGCCTATGAACGGGCCCTTGGCCTCAATCCCAATGATGTTGAAATCGCTCTAGCCCTGTCTCATGCAGCATCGCGACTGGGCATGAAGGACGAGGCCCTCGCCCTTGCCAGCTATTTTGCGCAGACGCGGCCGGGGGATTTCGCCGGGATCAGCGCCCAATGCACCGCCCTCTTGGCCCTCGGCCGGGTGCAAGAGGCCCACGACCTCGCCGTTCGGGCCCTCGGGGACGCGCCGCAAGAGGCGGAACGCTGGCAGTTGGCGGGCAAGACCGCCCGGGCCAGCGGCGGGCTCGATCAGGCCGCGCAAGCCTTGCAAGAGGCCCTGCGCCTTAAGCCCAACGACCCACGCATCCAATATGATCTGGCCTGGACCTTGGCCGATTTGGGCGATCTGGAGCCCGCGCTGGACGGGGTCGAGCAGGCCCTCGCCCAGCCGCTTGATGGCGAAACCCGTGCCACGGCGGCCTTCCTGCGGGCCACAATCTTGCTGGCCAAGGGTGATCTCAAGGCGGGCTGGAGCGCCTATCGGGTGCGCCACGATCTGGACCTACCCAGCGCAGCGGTGTTCGATCTGGACCTTCCAAGATGGGACGGGCAGTCCGACCTCACAGGCCGGGCCTTGGTGGTGATGGCCGAACAGGGGCTTGGCGACGAGATCGCCTTCTTGGGCATGATCCCTGACCTGTTGGAACGGCTCGGACCGACCGGTCAGTTGACGCTCTGCGCCGACCAAAGGCTCAAGGGCTTAATCGAACGCAGTTGGCCAACCGTGAAGGCTGTCGGTCACAAGACCCAAGCCCAGCTCGCGCGCCGCCATCGCTCGCCAAGCGCGCCGGTCGAGGGCGAACTATGGCTGCCGCTCGGCGATCTCTTGCCGCTGCTCCGCTCCAGCATCGCCGATTTCGACCGTCCTGCAGGTTTTCTAAAACCGGACCCCGCCAAGGTCGCGCACTGGCGCGTTTGGCTTACGACCGTGCCCGAGGGGACCAAGACCGGAGTGACCTGGCGCAGTCACAAGATGGGCGACGAACGGGGGCGAAACTTTGCCCCCCTCAGCGCTTGGGGACCGATCTTCGCCAAGCCCGGCCTGACCTTCGTCAATCTGCAGTATGGCGACACGACCGACGAATGCGCCCAGATCGCCGCGCAGTTCGGCGTGACCATCCATCAGGCCCCGGACCTCGATCTGTTCAACGACCTTGAGGGCCTCGCCGCCCTATCCGCCGCATTGGACATGGGCATCGGCTTTTCAAATGCCAGCACCAACCTTTTGGGCAGTGTTGGTACCCCCCTACACGTCCTCACCCCGCCCGCCTCTTGGCCCGCCCTTGGTCAGAGCCGCTATCCTTGGTACCCCGGCACCCAAGTTCATGAGGCTCAGACCTATGGGGATTGGGACGACATGATGGCCAACGCAGCCTTGGCCCTCTAGCGCGCACCCAAAAAAAGGCCTGCGTGCCATTTCCGTAGAAATAGAACGCAGGCGCTATAGGCAGAGGGGAGGGTTTGGCCCCTTAGAACTGGAGGTCCACACGGGCGTAGTAGTAACCGCCGTCCGTGCTGTAGGGCGAATTTCTGGAATAGATCAGGCCGCGGAAGGCTTGGTACTGAGAGCGGGCTGGATATTTATCGAAGATATTTTCAGCGCCGACGCGAACCTTGACCGACTTGGTCACGTCATAGCTGGCGGTCAGGTCGAAGAAGGTCATCGCATCAAAGACCTGCGGCTTGTAGGTCGGATAGGCGGCGCTTGGGGCCGCCGTCGCGGGGAAGGTGTCGGTGAAGTCCGACCATTCGCCGTAATAGCGGCTGCGGCCAGTCAGTTCCAAGGAACCGATCTTGTAGGACGCCGAGAGGGTCGCCCGTGTTTGTGGCAGCGCATCCTCGGTCATCTTCTTTGAATAGGGGTTCAGGGTGCGTGAACCGCCGGTGATCTCGGTCTTGATCTTGCTCACGGCGGCGGTGAGGGTCATGCGCCCCTCGCCGACCTGACGGGTATACATGGACACAAGATCAATACCGCTATTGGTCGTGTTATAGTCGTTCTGAAGGAAGTTGGCCGAGTAGATGTCCTGAAGGTTGGGGACCTTCAAGGCCGTCAAGGCGGCATTTTCGGCGGCCGTCAGGACGTAGGAGGTACTGGTGTTCAAGCGGTGCTCAATGTCGATCTTGTAGACATCCAGCGTGGTCTGCAGGCCAAAATCGGTGTTCCAAACCACACCGCCCGAATAGTTGCGCGAGGTTTCAGCTTCCAGCGGCTTGATGTTGACGCCTGTGCGCTTGTTGAGGATTTGCGCAACAGGACCCACAGGGCTGAACCGGCCCGTGGTGGTGATCGAGGCCAAGGCGTTGGGCAGGAACTGTGACAGGCCTTCGCTATAGAGCTGCGCCGTCGTTGGGGCGCGGAAGCCGGTTGAGACCGTGCCACGGATGGCCAGGCTTGGCGTCACTTCGAACCGGCTGGACAGCTTGAAGGTCGTTGAGCCGCCAAAGGTCGAGAAGTTCTCATAACGGGTCGCCGCGTCGAAACTCCAAGCCTTATTCACCGGCACATAGAGGTCCAGATAGGCTGCTTGGCTAGTCTGATCATGCTGACCAGCATTGACCGGGGCATAGCCGGGGAAGCCGCTGGAGCAGCAAGGCAAAGCGGGCGTGCCGTAAGCGCCGGGGCCAAAGGCATAGGAGGCGGGCTCGCCGGCGATGATCGAGAACTGCTCGGTCCGATATTCCGCGCCGAACGCAAACACCATCGGCTCTTGGAGGCCCGAGACCTTCAGGGGCAAGGAGCCGTCAATATTGTAGTTGGTCTCGACCTGCTCGACCGCACCATCGTCAAACGAGGTCGGGCTCTTGGGGCCCAGCGACGCATTGATCGAGTTGGTCATGAAATAGTTGATCTTGTTGCGCCCGTAACCGACGCTGCCATCCAGCTTCAGGCCATTGGCGAACTCGGTCTTGGCTCCGGCAACGAGGCTCAGATCCTTGTCCTTGCTGCCAAAATGCGGCGTGAAACCCGCAGGATAGAGGCTCAGCAGGTTCCAGCCGGGGAAGACGGGGCTGGTCTTGAAGACGCTGGCATAGCTGCCGACCGGGCCGCGATAGTTGAAATCGCCCATGCCCTTACCATCGCCATAGGTGCCGAAGCTGTAGAGCGAGACCTTGTCAATGTCGTAGCCTGCGGTGAAGGCCAGACGGGTCGCGGTGCGCTCAGGCTTGCCCCAGTTCACCGCTGGATTTGGGAAGGCGACGGTTGGATAGGCCGCTTGCGAGGCAGCCGCGTTGGTGCCCTGCTGCGAACGCGAGGTCAGGCCCGTATCTGAATATTCGATTGTGCCCGCGATGAAGCCCTTGTCACTGCGCAGACCGCCGTGGATGCCATAGCGAGGACCTTCGCCGTCGCCTTCAAACTGTGCACCATATTGGGCAAAGGCGCGGAAACCGGCGCTTTCGTCGAGGTTGAGGTTGATCACCCCGGCAATAGCGTCAGAGCCATACTGGGCCGCCGCGCCGTCGCGCAGCACATCGACCGACTTCAGAGCGGAATTGGCGATCTGGTCCAGGTCAGCGGCTTGGAAGGCACTGCCATAGCTGGGGTTCATCATCATGGCCGAGCGGTGAACGCGCTTGCCATTGAGCAGGACCAAGGTCTGGTCCGGCGACAGGTTGCGAAGGCGCGCTGGGCGCACAAAGATCGTGGCGTCGAGCGCGGGCAGGGTCTGAACGCTAAAGGCCGGAACGAGGCTGGCCAAGGTCTCCACCAATTCCGCCGAACCGGTCTGGTCGATGGCGTCGCGGGAGATCACATCGACGGGCTCGAGGCTCTCCATCGCCGTGCGCGGCGCCGCGCGGGTCCCGGTGACGACCAGTTGGTCCATATCTTCGGCAGGCACGTTGGTTGCCGCGACACCGGCCTCAGCAAAGGCGAAAGCCGGAACGGTCGTGGCGGCGATCAGGGCCAGCAGGCTAACAGTGCGTTTCATTCGGCGTCTCCAAGATCCTTGGGACAGGCACGAACCATGCACCCTCCCCCCAAGCCGCTGATTAGGGCGCAGTTGAGACGATCAGGATTCAGTTCTGCGAATGTTTTGCGGCACTGGCTGTGCAGAACTGTGACAGACAATAATATGGCATAAATCGCGCCAAATGATATGACCTGTGCAACCATTTTGCCTAAAGGTAAGATGGTCGCCGTTTATGGAGATGTGTCTTGCTTAAGGTCGTTCAGAAATTTCTCGGGCTAATGCCCCTGTGGTTTGGGATCGGCTTCATTGCCCCCCTGACGGCTGAGATCATCAAGGCCTTTGGCTGGCAAGCGAGCCTACCCGTCGCGCCGCTGGTCGCAGGACTGATTCTCGGCATTGTTTGGGGTGGATCGACCGTGATGCGGGGGCGCTGGATATGAGCACTGCAAGCCCCCTGCCCGACCTGACCACGATGGACAGCAAGGCCCTGATGAGGCTGGAGAGCGAGATCGCCGAGCAGTTTATGGGCGGCGTGCCTTGGGGATCGGTGACCTGGGCCCTCACTAATCTGGCGGTCTGGCTCGCCCTTTGGCCCCTGACCTTCATGCACATTCTACCCCTGTGGGCGGCCTTTCCGATCGCGACCGCTTGCGTGGCCTTAAGCTACCTGCCGTCGCATGAGGCCCAGCACGACATCATTGCCCGGCCCGGCACGCCCTTGAGGTGGCTGAACCAGTTAATCGGGCATGTCTCGACCATCCCTTTGCTGCTGCCCTATAGCGTAGCCAAGCTGACCCATATGGAACACCATAAGCACACCAACCATCCAGAGCTTGATCCCGACATCCATACCAAGGCCGAAAACAGCCTGCAGTTCTTGATCAACTCCATCGCCAGCCGTCAGCCCAATGGACGGAGCAACCGATCCTATAGCGAGGCGCTGGCCCGGCTCGGCACGCCGGACGCTATGCGCGCGCAGCTTGAAGCCTTGGCCATCCAGTTGGCCTATCTGGCGATCCTGTTCACAGCGGCCTGGACCGGCCACGCCATCGAGGCGGCGCTACTCTGGTGGCTGCCCAAACATCTGGCCCAGACCTATATTGGCTATTACCTCTCATGGGCGCCGCACCATCCGGCTAAGGAGACTGGCCGCTATCGCGATACCCGCGGCTTTAAGAGCCTTGTTGGCAATATCGGCTCGATGGGGATGCAGTTCCACATCATCCACCACCTGCACCCGCGCATTCCTCTGATGCGGACGCCCAAGGCCTATTGGGCGATGCGTCCGATCCTTGAGGCCCGCAAATGCGATCTGAGCGGCCTCTAGCCACCCCTTAGCCAAACGGAAAGACTGAACCATGAGCCAAGACACCACCGCCGTCTTTGTCGTCGCTAACCTCGAGGTCAATGACCCGGTCGGCTATCGCAACTATGAGAAGGGCTTCTTTCCCCTGCTCAAGCGCCACGGCGGCGAGCTGCTGACCTTTGACGATAAACCCACCACCTTTGAAGGCATTTCACCGCGTCCGGGCCGGGTGATCATCCTGAAGTTCCCGTCTGAGACCGCCGCGACAGCATGGTATAATGACGCCGATTATCAGGCCCTGTCAGAGCATCGCCGGGGCGCGACAACCCTGCAGTTCTTGACCATGGTACGCGGATTGCCGCCGCGCTAAGCTGCGCATCTGTTTCGAACGGCTTCAAGGACCCGGCCCATGCTCAAAGACCAGACCGGCCTTTTGATGGCGGGCTCCGAAGAGGCTGTGGCCCATTATAACCAGGCGATTGGCCACCTCTTGGCCTTTCAGCCCGAAGTGGTCGCCCAGACCGAAGCCGCGCGAGCGGCCGATCCAAGCTGTGTCATGGCGCAGGCCTTGCGGGCCTATCTGGGGCTGATGTCGAGTGAATATCCTGACGCCGTCAATGCCGCGCGCTTTGTGCGAGGACTGACCTCGACCGACGCGCGGGAGGCAGGCCATCTCAGCACCATCGGCCAATGGATCGCCGGAGATTGGCACGGGGCGAGTCGGACGCTGGATCAGCTGCTCAGCCTCTATCCACGCGATATTTTGGCCCTCTCGGTCGGCCATCAGCTCGACTTCTTCTTGGGCGAGGCGGGCAATCTGAGGGGCCGTATCACACGCGCCCTGCCGCACTGGGACCCTAACCATCACCTCTATGGCTATCTGCTGGGCATGCAGGCCTTTGGGCTGGAAGAGTGCGGACAGTATGGGGCCGCCGAAAAGGCTGGACGGGCCGCGATCGCCCATCATGCGGACGATGTCTGGGCCATCCATGCGGTGGGCCACACCTATGAAATGCGAGGACTGTTCGAAGAGGGTATTACCTTTCTCGACAGTCAAAGCGCCTCATGGAAGAGCAGCAATTTTCTCAAGGTCCATACGAGCTGGCACAAGGCGATTTTCGCGCTCGAACAGCAGGACTATGGCGCAGCCCTTGCCATCTGTGATGAGACCCTAAGCTCCGATCAATCGCTGCGCACCGCCCTAGAAATGGCCGATGCCGGTAGCCTGCTGTGGCGCCTGCATCTGGACGAGGTGGATGTTGGCGCGCGGTGGGAGCCCTTGGCCGAGGCCTGGGCAAGCAAGGACCCGACCTGCTGGTACGTCTTCAACGATCTGCACGCAATCCTCGCCATGATTGGCGCGGGTCGGCAGGCTGAGGCCGAGGCCATTGTGGCGCGGATGGAGGCATCGGTCCTCAGCCCAGACCGTCTTGTCAGCAATGGTCTGGCCATGGCCTCGGCGGGCCTGCCCGTGGCTCAGGCGCTCACCGCCTTTGGCCGAGGCGACTATGGGCGGACAGTCTCGATCATGGCACCGATCAGGCACCAACTGTCGATCTTTGGCGGCAGCCATGCCCAGCGCGATGTGTTCCAGCGTACCCTCTTGGTCGCGGCGCGGCATGCGGGGCAAACCGCCTTTGCTCAGATCCTTTGCCAAGAACGGCTGGACGCACGCCCAAACAGCGTCTGGGCGGCGGCCCAAAGTCGGCGCCTTTAGGTCCGGTGAAGGGCTAGGCCTCGGCCATCTGCGGTTGGCTAGCGGCCATCTCGTCCAAGACCTTGATCAGGACGTTGGCCAAGGTATCGGCCTTAATGGGCTTAGAAACGATGCCGTTGATACCGGCGCTTTCATACTCACTCATATGATGGGTCATGGCGTTCGCAGTGACGGCAATGATCGGTGTCTTGGTCCTTCCAGTCGCCCGTTCTTGCTCACGAATGAACCGGCTGGCCTCCACGCCGCCCATAATGGGCATCTGCATGTCCATCAGAATAATGTCCCAGGTCTGGCTTTCCCAAGCTTCGACCGCCAGCTTGCCATTGTCGACCACGGTCAAGGTTATGCCGAACTGCTCCATCAGGGTTCGAAGCACCAACTGATTGACCAGATTATCCTCGGCTGCCAAGACGCGCAGGCTCTGCACGATCTCTTGCGAGGCGACCGGCTCATCATCATTGACCACCCGCAGCGGCTCGGTCGCGTCACGCAACCGCGGAATCTGCAACAGGGCCGTGAAGGTCGAGCCCTTGCCCAGCTCGCTCTCAACCCTGATCGAGCCACCCATCAACTTGGCCAAGTCACGGGAGATACCCAGCCCCAAACCTGTACCGCCAAAGTTACGGTTAACGCTGGCATCGGCCTGAACAAAGGGATCGAACACGCCGTCCAAACGGTCGGACGCAATCCCAATGCCGGTGTCCGACACCGAGATTTCGAGCCCCTCGTCGACCAATCTGGCCGACAGGACGACACGGCCCTCTGTGGTGAATTTCAGCGCATTGGAGAGGAAATTGTAAGCCACCTGACGCACGCGCGTTGGGTCACCCAAATAGATACCGGCCGCGGGCTCAATATCGAGGATGAAAGAGAGCCCGGACTTATTGGCAATGGCGGTAAAGGCCGCATAGGCCCCGCTTAAGACCTCGCGAATATCAAACTCGATAGACTCCAGCGACATCTTGCCCGCTTCAATCCGAGAAATATCGAGCAGGTCATTCAAGATCGCCAGCAGGGCGTCACCGGACTCCCGCACAATTTCCAAGCGCGAGCGCTGCTGTTCGGTTGGTGCATCCTTTAACAGAACATGGACCATGCCAAGAACGCCATTGAGCGGTGTTCGGATCTCGTGGCTCATCACCGACAGGAAGGTGGATTTGGCGCGGTTCGCCGCCAGAGCCTCATCGCGCGCCTTAGCCAGATTGGTCGCCAGATCCTTCATTTCCGACATGAGAACAGATTGCAGGCCCATCGAGGTGCCGATGGCCATCGACTGATCTGCTGACGAAAAGTCCGATGCAGAAAGGTCCAGATCGCCCCACTTCTGGGCCGTCATTGCCGAATGGGCCATGCAGAACAGATAGCCGTGCGGCACCTCTAGGACCGAACCGACCAGATTGACCTGGCCATCCATCGACTTGAACTGAAGCGCACTTGAACGCCTAGCGGCGACCGCAGGATCGAAGGCCGACCTTGGGCGCTCAATTTTAAAACAGTCAATTAGAGGCGTACCCGCCAGCGCCTCCGGCAACAGTTTGCGGAGGGATCGACCGACCGACTGAAGAACCAATTCCCCATCGGTTAGGATGTAACAGGGGAACAGGTTTTCGATCTGGTCTGCAGAAAATTGAAATTGATCAATCATCGACAGGCTATTGCGCCATCAGAATAGTGAATATTCGCGCGCCATCCGGCGCCTGTGCGTACACAACCTCGCCCTTGACGCCAAACCGGTCCATCAAACCCCTGAAAAGGCCGCGAACGAAGTTTTCAAGGCCCGCGCGGTTGGAGAAATATTCGATTTCAATCCTGTGCTCGTCCTCTGCGATAATCGAGAACTGAGGCAGGTCCGCATCCGGCATGGCGATCTGGATGCTGGCATGCATCCGATCCAGATTGGCCAGCGCCTCCCCCAAAGACCGACCCAGAACGGTCATAACCGTTGCATAGGGACCGCTCCAAGCCGCAGCCACCCAATGTTCCCCAAAGGCGTGAAGCGTATCATCAACTGAGAGATTGGCGACTTCGGCCGCCGTGGTGATCAGTTTGAGCGTCACCGCGTCGGGATAGGATTCCCCACTGATGAACGAACCATCGTCGAGTTCAGCGCGCTTGAGAATCTCGTCCCAAGCCGATTGACCAAACTGGGCCAGTACCATGTCTCTTGCGGATCGATGGATCATACCAAACATAACAACGCCCCCTGCATATGAGAACTTTTTAACATAATAATGAAAGCTATCAATGTTCAGAATAGCGGTTCTTTTCGCCGTATCGCATGCCCGAAGAACTGGGTTTTTCGCCACCATTGACACTTGCAATACAATAGTCACTATTGAGGTCACTTGGGTGAAACCGTCAAAAGACCGGTCGCCCCAAGGACGAGGCCCGTCACGTGCGCGGTGGCCTTAATCAAGCAGGCTGGAAACCCCAATGAAGATTTCATCGAGACGGTCCGTCCCTCTTTTGATTGGCTTGGCGCTCTTAGCCAGTTCCGCGACCGCTCAGGTGCAGACCCTAGATGCTAAGGCTAGCGACCCGGTCACCATGGGCTGGATGGTCGGTTCACCCCCTCCGCCCGAGCGCACCGTTCGTTTAGAGGACATGAGCTTTTTGACCTTCCCTCAGCTGCGCTGGAGCTTCTCGCACTGGCGTGAGCTTTACCCCACTGTTGAGATTTCTAAAGGCGACGGACCGGTGCGCGCCCTGCCGCGCGCAGAGCGCAAGGCGCTTGATGCCGTGACCTTTATCCCCCTTGGCGGCACAAAGCCCATGACTTGGGAACAGTCGGTCTTGGCCAACTATACCGATGGCATCATCGTCATGCACAAGGGCAAGATCGTCTATGAACGCTATCTTGGTGCCTTAAAGCCCCAAGGCCTGCACATAGCCCAATCGGTGACCAAGTCGTTCGTCGGGACCCTTGCGGCAACGCTGGTGGCCGAAGGCAAGCTGGACCCCAACGCGCTGGTGTCGCACTATCTGCCGGAGCTCAAAACGAGCGCATTCGGTGACGCGACCGTCCGTCAAGTGATGGATATGACCACCGGCTTGAACTATACCGAGATCTATACCGACCCCAATTCCGATGCCTTTGCCTTCGTCAGAGCCGCAGGCAGCCTGCCTCGTCCTGCGGGCTATACTGGCCCAACCAACAGCTACGACTATTTGAAAACGGTCAAAAAGGCCGGGGAGCATGGTCAGGCCTTTGGCTACAAATCGGTCAATGCCGAGGTCCTCGGCTGGCTGGTCAGCCGGGTTTCGGGCAAGCCTTTGGCAGAGGTCATGAGCGAGCGGTTCTGGGGTCCGATGGGCATGGAGCGCGACGCCAACATCCAGATTGATACAAACGGCTCGGCCCTTGCGGCGGGCGGTCTAAATCTGAGCCTCCGAGATCTTGCCCGGTTCTGCGAGATGATGCGCTCAGGCGGCCGCTTCAACGACCGTCAGATCATCCCGGCCTCCGTGGTGGCCGATATTGCGAGCGGGGCGAGCAAGGCTGATTTTGCCAAGGCGGGCTACCAAACCCTGCCCGGCTGGAGCTATCATGATCAGTGGTGGGTCTCGCACAACCGGTTTGGGGCCTATATGGCGAGGGGCGTCTATGGCCAAGCCTGCTATGTCGCGCCCAAGGCCGAGATGACCATTGTGCGCTTTGCCTCGTTCCCCTTAGCCGCCAACGCCAATCTCGATCCGACCTCGCTGCCAGCCTATGAGGCGGTGGCGGACTATCTGATGGCGCACCCGAACTAGGTCTGCTGAGGGTTCAGAACCCCAGTTGGCGTGCGGCCAGATCGCGCAAAATCTCTTCTGCGCCGCCGCCAATCACAAAGGTCCGTGCCTCGCGGTAAATCCGCTCGACACGATTGTCACCGGTATAGGCACTGCCGCCTAGGACCTGCAGGCTCTCACGCGCGCAATGTTCGAGCGTGGTGGTCGCGGCGACCTTGAGCATGGCCAGATCGGCGACAGGCGTCTCTCCTTGATGGAAGCGCCATACGACCATGTCCATATAGGCATAGGTCGAGTTCAGGCGCTGGATCATCTGGACGATCTTTTGACGGATCACCTGATGGTCGATCAACCGCTGGCCAAAGGTCTTTCGCTCGCGTCCGAAGGCGATGGCTTCAGAGATGGCGGTTCGCGCCAAAGCGAGGGTCGCGGAGATGCCGCTAAACCGTTCGATGTTGAACTGGTTGGCGAGACCGGCGAACCCTCGGTTCTCGATCCCAATCAGATTTGTGATTGGGACCTCGACATTGTCGAAGCTGATGGAGCCATTATTGCCATTGTACCAGCCCATACCCGCAATAGGCTTGGCCGAGACCCCAGGACGATCCGCTTCAATAAGCAAGAGGGACAGACCACCGACACCCGGCCCGCCGGTACGAACCGCCGTCAGCATGAAGTCTGCGCGGGTTGCGCCTGAGATCAGGGTCTTACGGCCATTGACAATATAGTTGTCGCCGACCTTCTCGGCCGTGGTCTGAAAGCCTCCGACATCTGAACCACCCGAGGGCTCCGTCACGGCAAAGGCCATCTTCTTCAGGCCCGCCAAGACCGGTCGGGCGACCCGTTCGCGCATCTCTGGCGAGCCCAAACTAATGACCGGCGGCAGGGCAATCCAATGGGTGGCCAGGTCAGAAAAAACCACGCCAGAGCCCAAGCGATAGAACTCTTCGGCCAATATGATCCGGTGATAGAGGTCTATGTCATCGCCCGTCCCGCCAAGCTCTTGGGCGAAACCCATGCCCAAAACGCCCGCCGCCGCTGCCTTGGTGTAAAGCGCATCGGGGAAGGTCGCCGCAAGATCCCAATCCTTGAGGTTGGGCGCAATTTCAGCATCGACAAAGGCCCGAACCTGACGGCGCCAAGCCTCATGCTCGGCGGTCAAGAAGGGGCTCGGAGGCCGCAATCCGTCGAAATCCAGAACAGGCTTTTCGGTAGCGGCCATTGAACGTCTCCTCGTCGCGTGACTTGCGAAATAGAACTGTGAACCCTTGCGGAGCAGTCGCGCTGAAGGCTTTAGGCGATCCGCTCCACCACAATTGCGGCGCCGACCCCGCCTGCCCCTGTCGCCACCACGATGCCGAAGCGGCCATCGCAGGCATCGAGCGCATCCAAGAGGCTAGACATCAGGATCGCGCCGGTCGCGCCCATCGGATGGCCCTTGGCCAGGTGACCGCCACCGACATTGACCCTTTCCGGATCAACGTTCCAGTCTCGGAAAAACTTGGCAATGGTAACGGCAAAGGCCTCCATGAACTCGACCCGGTCCATGTCTTCGAGCTTTAGACCGGCCTGCTTGAGGGCCCGCTCCATGGCGGTAAAGCCCGCGAGCAGTGAGGCCTCAGGATCTCCGCCCGCCTCGGCATAGGCCAAAATACGGGCCCGGGCCCGCTCGCCGGAAGCCGGTGCCCCGCCGATCAGGGCCAAGCCTGCACCATCACACATTGGCGGCGCATGACCGACCGTATGGCGATGATCAATGGGACCGTCGAGGGCGGCTTCATAGGTCTTGGCTAAGAGTTGGAAACTCGGCCTCATGGCCGCCAGCGACTCGGCCGTCGTCTTGGCCCGAAGGCACTCCTCGACCGTCAAGCTTCCCATAGGAATCCGGGAGGCGATCAGGGCCGGGGTGTCCTCGGCCGCCTGAGAGCGGGTCTGTGACATGAGGGCGGTCGCGTCCATCGCCTCACGCGAGACATTCTCGGCCTCAGCCAAACGATCGGCTGCTAGCACAACGGGAATGTAGCGCGAGCGCTTGGGAAAACTGTCGTCGGTATAGTAGTCGGCGGCGTCCCCCATGAACGGCACCCGAGACATCATCTCGACCCCACCGGCGAGGGCGCGATCAACGCCGCCCTGCGCCACGCGCGCAGCCGCATGGCCAATCGCCGTCAAACCTGAGACGCAATAGTTATTGAGAGAGAAGGCATAGGCCCGCTCAGAAATTTTCGCATGGAGCTTGCTGACCAGAGCGATATTGCCGCCCTGGGCCCCGACCTGCCCGACCGATCCCAAGATCAGGGCATCGACCTGATAGGGATCGCGGCCACGCTCGGCCATCGCCTCGATCAGGCCGCCGACCAGTTCCTGTGGCTTGAACGCTGCCAATCCCCCGTCCGGCCGCGCCTTTCCGCGCGGTGTCCGCACCGCATCGTAAATCCACACATCCAAGAATAACTCTCCCGCCTTCGCCTCGCCCCGCCGCAAGGTACGAGGATTGGCACACAGTGAATTTGATAATGCAAGTGATGAGGCTGTCTCACCTCTGGTCTTGCCCGTGCTATTTGCCAGCGTTGGAGTCGGCCATCTGGAAATAGTCGCGCCAGCCGAGGATCAAGCCGTCCTTAAACTCGATAATGCCCATATAGGGGTGACTGACCGTCTGGCCCGAGGCGTTGACATACTCCTCCCGGCCCTCCGTCAACAACCGCCCATCAACCTCGGCATGATGATCGATCACCCAGGTCGAGTTGGTATTGTTGGCCCAATATTTGAGGAAGAACTTTCCCACCCACTCCCGGCCCACCAAGGGGCGCGTACCAACATGATAGTGGTACTCCACGTCTGGAGCGAAAAAGGCCAGAACGGCATCAAGGTTCTTTTCCGTGATGGTCTGCTGAAGGCGACGCAGGACGGCAATTTTCGGTTCGTTGGCCAGGTTTGGGGCTGCGGTCATTATCGACCTTCCACTCGGTTAGAGGCTGGGTTGTCTGGGCGAACCCGATGTTGCGACGCTAACGCCATCAGTCCGGTTATGCAAGTTGAGTCGGTCGCCCGTCCCCGTCGCGGGGCCCTAGTGCAGCGACAACTTCTCTCGCTTGAGCCGGATGCCCGCCGCCTCTCGATCCCAGCTGTCTGCGGTAACGCCTTCTTTGCGAAGGTCGACCTTTTGAATCTTGTTGGTCGGCGTCTTGGGCAAGGCGTCCAAAATCCGGACATATCTTGGCACCATGAAATGGGCCATCCGAGGGACTAAAAATTCAATGAGCGCTTTAGGGTCGACCGTTTCACCCGGCTGGGCCACGACCGCGATCATCACCTCTTGCTCGCCACCAGCGCCGTCGACGCCATAGGCCGCAACCTCGCGCACGCGGTCATAGGCTGAAACCTCGATCTCTATCTCGACAGAGGAGATATTTTCACCGCGGCGTCTAATCGCGTCCTTTTTTCGATCAACGAAATAGTAGCGCCCCTCAGAGTCTCGCCACAGCAGATCGCCCGTGTGGAACCAACCATTGCGCCAAGCCTCAGCCGTCGCTGTGGGATCGCCAAGATAGCCCTTGAACAGTTGCCAAGGCACAGCGCTTCGAACGACCAACTCGCCGATGGTACCGTCTGGGACCTCATGGTCGTGGGCATCAACAATGCGGCATTCCATCCCGGTTCGCACTCGACCGCAGCTTTGCATGACCGTCTCGTTCACATCGGTGACCAGCGGCGTAGAGGTCTCGGTCATGTTGAAGCCGGAGATAAACTCGAATCCAAACCGGCGGGCCAAGGCGGTCGTATCTTCCGATATTGGCGAAAGGGTACAGATCCGCAGTGGATTATCGCCGTCATTGGGACGGGCCGGTTCCTTTTTGAGAAAGGTCGACAGGGCGCCGATCAGCCCAGAACAGGTGGTCGATCCGGTCTCACGAACCATGTCCCAGAACTGCCGGGTATCGAAGGCTTCGAACAGCGCTACGCTGGCGCCGCGTGCAAGGGCCGCTAAGATTCCGCTGATCCCCCCGACATGGAACATGGGCAGATTCACAAGGATCCGGTCCTCTGCGGTCATATAGCCGTAGGTGACGCAGGCCGTGACCCACTCTTGCATGTAGGACGTAACGACCGCCTTCGAGGGTCCGGTCGTGCCAGACGTGAAGATGATGACCGGCGTATCCCACGGCTCAACATCGACATGGACATAGGCCCCCTCGTCGCCCACCAGGGCTTGATGGTCAAAGATGGGCAGGGGCAGGCTGGGCCGGTCTGTGCAGGGGCCTGTCAAAATCACCTCTTCGACGGCGGCCAGAGATAATCCCTCGAGGCGCGGGGCCAGTTCCGGATGAAGGATCAAGAGCTTGGCCCCCGTCTTGGCCAAGGCATATTCCATCAATCGGCCCCGAAAGCTCGTATTGATCGGCGCTAGGGCCGCGCCAGCATAGTTGGCCCCGAACCAAGCCCGCACGAGGGCCTGAGAATTAGGAGCCCAAGCGGCGACAATATCGCCGGGCTTTACGCCTCGTGCCTGAAGGGCTTGGGCGGTGGCGCGGGCCTTTTGACGGGTCTCGGCCCACGTCCAGACCTCGCCATTTTCGAAGCGGATAAAGGGTCGGTCGGGTTTTGCGGCGGCAAACCGATCGATCAGACGCGGCACGACGCAGTCGTCCCGACCCGGCGGCGTAGGATCAAACCAAGGCGGATGAAAATCGGACATTGGTTTTCCTTGACCCGGACAAGCCGCTGGGTTGCCCAGCCTTAAGGCTTCACGCCCATCGCGCTCATCAGGCTGGCGCGGTCATAATATTCGCGCCATTCCTGAACCTTGCCGTTGCGAACATCCAGAACGCCGACGACCGGCACAGATCCAGCCTTGCCCTTGTAGATGAAGCGGTCGGTCCGCTCCATAAAGACCAGACCATCAATGATGCCCATGTGGGTTACATCCAGCGTGACCCCGCCTTGAACCCCCTCGCCAAGGGCGGCAATACGCTTGTAAATCGCTTCGCGGCCGTGGACCGGCTCGCCCATCATCGACCAGAGAACCCCGTCCTCGGCAAACAGATCGCCGACCTTGCGCCAGTCGCTATTTTTCCACGCATCCATCATCTCGTGCACCACTGCCAACTTCTTGGCATCGGTGTCTTGAGCCGCTGCGGGGACGGGAGAGAATGTTAAGGCGCACAGGATTGCGAGGAGTGCCAGTTTCAGCTTCATCTGTTATCTCCGAGGATCGCCAAATGGACCCAGATGTGGGATTCAACTAGGACCATAGGACGCGGGCCTCAAATTGACTTGCACAACAAGACTTAGGGGCTAGGGTATTGTCAAGGGTCGCCGATGTGACCCCTTCGAAATCTAGGAGATATGTGATGCACGCCGTTCGTCACGCACCGGTGAAGACATCGTTGCAACCCAGCAATCACCCCTATCTCAATGGGGCTTGGACGCCTCAGCACGAAGAGGTTGATGCGACAGATCTGGACGTTATCGAAGGGGTAATCCCCACCGATATTGACGGGCTCTATGTGCGCAACACCGAAAATCCGGTGCAGCAGCCGCTCGGTCGCTACCATCCCTTCGATGGCGACGGCATGATCCATATGATCGACTTCAAGGGCGGCCGCGCCAACTATCGCAATCGCTTTGTCCGCACCCGCGGCTTTCAAGCCGAACAGGAGGCCGGACAGGCGCTCTGGGGCGGACTGATGGACGGCCCCAAGGTCTCGCTGCGCCCTGGCTTTGGCGCGCAAGGGGCCATGAAGGATGCCTCCAGCACCGATGTGGTTATCCACGGTGGAAAGATCGTCTCGACCTTCTATCAGTGCGGCGAGGCCTATTGGCTCAATCCAGAGACCCTCGAACAGGGCGGCGTCGCCAGCTGGGGTCCGCTCGATGGCGTGTCGGCCCATACCAAGGTGGATGAGGCCACAGGCGATCTTCTATTTTTCAACTACTCAAAATATCCGCCCTACATGCATTACGGCGTTGTCGATCTGACCGGCAAGCTCGTCCACTATGTGCCCATTCCCCTGCCCGGACCGCGCCTGCCGCACGATATGACCTTCAGCGAGAACTACGCGATCCTCAATGATCTGCCGGTGTTCTGGGACGAAGAGCTGCTCAAGCGCGATATCCATGCGGTGCGCGCCCATGACGGCATCCCCTCACGCTTTGGCCTGATCCCCCGCTTTGGCAAGACCGAAGACATCCGCTGGTTCAATGCCGATCCGACCTACATCCTGCACTTCCTCAATGCCTATGAAGAGGGCGACGAGGTGATCATGGATGCCTATTTCCAAGAAAACCCAACCCCCGGACCTCTGGCTGACGCGCCTGCCGGCTATGCGCAGATGATGGGCTTTGTCGATGAACACAGCTTCTTGCCCAAACTCCATCGCTGGCATTTCAATCTGAAGACCGGCGAGACGCGCGAATATCATCTGGATGACCGCGTGCTTGAGTTCGGTATGTTCAACCAGCGCTATTCGGGAAAACCCTATCGTTATGCCTACAGCAGCAAGTCCAAGCCAGGCTGGTTCCTGTTCAATGGCTTCGTCAAACATGATCTGGTGACGGGCGAATCTTGGACTGTCGATCTTCCCGAAGGCCGCTTTGCCAGCGAGGCGCCCTTTGTCCCTCGGATCAATGCCAAGGATGAGGATGACGGCTATCTGGTCAGCTTCATCATCGATGAGCTTAAGGGCACGTCCGAGTGCATCCTGATCGACTGCAAGCGCTTTGAAGATGGCCCCGTCGTGCGCATCGCCCTGCCCCACAAGATCAGTAGCGGCACCCACAGCGTTTGGGCCGACCGCGACCTGATCCAGAACGGTCGTCACAGCGCCTGATCCCCTTCCAATTTCTCGAGACGAAAGCCAAGACCCTATGGAGATCAAAGACAGTGTTGCCCTGGTGACCGGCGGCAATCGCGGCATTGGCGAGGCCTTTGTTCGGGCCTTCCTCGCTGCCGGAGCACGCCACGTCTATGTCGGCACGCGCGATGTGACCAATGCCCAGCATCTGGTCGATGAGGGCGCGGGCCGCGTCACCGCCATCGCTCTGGATGTCAGCCGCCAAGAGACCATCGATGCAGCGGCCAAGACCTGCACGGACGTTACGATCCTGGTCAATAATGCCGGGCAGTTCCAGATGCAGACCCTGATGAAGGCCCCCGATATGAGCTCGGCAAGGGCGGAGATGGAGGTCAACTATTTCGGCCCCCTGGCCATGACCCGCGCCTTTGCCCCGATCTTGGCCAAGAGCCCTGAAAGCGCGATTGCCAATGTCCTGTCGGCTGGCGGCATCGTCGCTATCCCCGGCATGGGGGGCTATAGCCCCTCGAAATTCGCAGCCCGGGCCATGTCGACCTGCCTGCGTGCAGAGCTAGCACCGCAAAATACCAGCGTGACGGCCCTGATCGTCGGATCGGTTGATACGCGCATGGCCGCCCATGTTGAGGGCTCAAAAGAGACCCCCGCCTATATTGCCGATGTTGGCCTCAAGGCCATCAAGCGCGGCGCCGATGAGGTCGATACCGACTATATGGCCATCGAGGTTCGCGCCGGAATTTCGCGTGACCCCAAGGCCTATGAACTGCAAATGCGCCGCTCCCTGTCGGGCGAGCGCGTCACCACTGGCCGCTGATCAGAAAGAGCCCCCATGACCCCTCAGCAATATCTGGACCTTGCCGAACGTTTCGTCGGCGCCATTCAATCGGGCGACACCGACACGGTTCGCGCCTGCTATCACCCCGACGCCAAGCTGTGGCACAATACGGACAATATCGAGCAGACCGTCGATCAGAACATGAAGGTGCTCGGCTGGTTCATCAACAACCTGCCCGACCGCAACTATCGGGTACTGCGGCGAGAGGCCCTGTCCGATGGCTTCCTACAGCAGCACGTGCTCGAGGCCACCCTGCCCGACGGCAGTCTGTTCAAGATGTCGGCCTGCGTTGTCGTGCGGGTCGAAAATGGCGTCATCACCCGCCTCGACGAATATCTAGACTCCGCCGAGGCTTCGGTGCTGCGCAAATTTGGCCGTTAAGCCCTATCGCGTGGACTGATCGAAATCCTCGGTCAGTCCCATCGCGCTCAAGAGGTGGTGGCGGTCGTAATATTCCCGCCAAACCTTGATCAAAGACCCTTCAAATTCCAAGACGCCGACCACAGGGGTCCAGCCGTCCTTGCCGCGATAAACGAAGCGGTCCGTGCGCTCCATATAGATGTTCCCGTCGATGACGCCGACATGGTGCAGATCCAACGTGATGGACTCCAAGCCATCCGCCAAACCTGCGACCCGCTTATAGACCGCCTCGCGACCCACGACTGGATCGACCATCATGGAATGGAGCACGCCGTCGGGCGTGAACATATCAGCGACCTTGCGCCAATTGAGCGTGTGCCAAGCTTCGGCCATCTCGTGGGTAAGGGCGATTTTTTCAGCATCGGATAGGGCTTGGGCCATGGTCAAAACGCGGTCCTGTTCTTCGCTCTTTCCACGCTGGAGAGCGGCTAAAAAATAGCTTGCATAAAAGTACCATCCATTGGCAAGATAATTCTAATGGCACGTTAGGATTCTATCTTTGGGATCCAATTGCGTCCAAGTTTGGGTGGAAACACCTGTAGGATTAAACCTTGTCTGATTGCCTCAAAAGAAGGTGAAACAAATTTAAACCCACTGTCGAACTCATCTTCCAAGTGGGAAGATAAGACGTGAAACCAGTTTCTATATTTTCTTCGCCGAGACGAAAAATTGCATCATGACGACGGACCTGCGCGGAAAATAGATGAGATTGGCCGATAGGCCTCAGACGATAACAACATATCAAGCCAACGACATAAGATCGATTTGGCGAAGGGGGAGACAAAGCAAGTGAAGAACAGACACACCACATCATCGATTATCGCGCTCATGGCCGGGATGGCACTTGCCACGCCGCTGATGGCCGCCGAAACCACGCCAGCCAGTGGCTCGCAGTTGGAAGAGGTGATCGTTACCGCGCAGAAGCGGGCTGAAAATGTCCAAGCCACGGCTATTGCGATCACCGCCGTCACCGGCGCCAACCTTGCCAAGGACCGGGTCCTGTCGCTGGAAGATTTGGGTCATAACCTGACCGGTATCTCTTTCACGGCCAACTCGCCTCAGGCCAACGAAATCAACATCCGCGGCGTGGTCAATACCCGCCTGACCTCCCCAACCGCTGACCAATCGGTCTCGACCTTCGTCGATGGCGTCTATGTCAACCGTTCGGGCAACCTGAACTCATCCTTCTACGACATCGAGCGTATCGAAGTAGTGCGCGGTCCTCAGGGCGTGCTTTTGGGTAAGAACGTTGCCGGCGGCGCGATTAACATTATCAGCAACGCCCCAAGCTTCAACCAGTCAGGCCGCATGACCGTGGCCCTCGGCAATTACGACCTGAAGCAGACCAACGGCTATATCACGGGCCCTCTGACGGAAACCTTGGCTGGACGCCTGTCGTTCCAGACCATCAATCGCGGCGGTTACGCCATGGACCTGCTGCACAATGTCGAGGTTGAAAATCTCGACTCCGTGCAGGCTCGTGGCCAAGTCGCCTATCGTCCGACGGACTCCGATCTTCGGGCCAGCCTGAGTGTCGACTATTCAAAGTCCAGTGATGACGGTGTGAGCCGGGTTGGCGTCAAAAGCTCCACCCTGCCTGCAGGCCCCAATATCTGGTCGGGCACCCGCAAGCTGATCTCCGCCGCCCGCGGCGCACCCCTCAGCATCCGGGAAAGCTTCCCCGTCTGGCCACAATTTGCCGGCGATGCCTCGCCAAGCCCTCAATCGGCGACCCGCGAGAACTTCAGCGCCATTGGTAAGATTGACAAGGACGTGGCCAAAAATGTCCGGCTGTCGAGCATCACCGGTTTCCGCGCGAACGAGGCCTACACCCTCTATGATCAAACGGCCCTTGGCCCTGTGAACGGCTATAACCTCTCTGCAGCAAACTTGGCGTCCGTCGGATCGTCATTTCTGTTCGCTGAGCCTGTGAATTTCCGTGAAACGGTGAGCCTCTTTACCCAAGAGGTCCGCTTGGCCTCCACCGATGACGCCAGCCGTCTCGACTGGATTGTCGGCGCCTTCTATCTGAAGAGCAGAGTGACCCAGAAGAACCGTTTTTGGGGTGAATCCCTTGTCCTGCCGACCCTGTCCGGTGAATCACACTGGATCGATCACGGCAGTAACGAGGACATGGCCGTCTTTGGTCGGATTGGCTACAAGCTGACCGATAGCCTCAAGCTCGAGGTTGGCGCACGCTATACCAAAGACAAGAAGGGCGGCGACCAACAGGGCATCATCGTCGCCACTGGCGATCGGTTCAACCCGCTGGACAAGGCTCCGCTGACGCCGCTGGTTGAGGCCTTCAAGGTCAATTACGGCGAAGAATGGACCGAGGTCACCCCTCAGGCGACCCTGCGCTGGACGCCTAACGAGACCCAAATGGCCTATCTGACAGCCTCTAAGGGCTTCAAGGGGGGTGGTTTCCAGAACAACGCCTCCAAGGCCTTCCCCGCGGCGACGCCCTATCAGCCTGAAACCGTCACCAACTATGAGTTTGGTTACAAGACCGAGCTGTTTGATCGCTCTGTGCGTTGGAATACGGCCGTCTTCTATATGGACTACCTCAATCTGCAGGTTCAGCAGACCTTGGCTTCGTGCCTCTGTAACGTGATCAGCAACGCCGCTAGCGCGACCATCAAGGGTGTTGAAACCGATCTGCAGTGGGCTCCGAACTCTTGGTTCAAGGCCTGGGCCAGCGGCAGCTATGTCGATGCCAAGTACGACGCCTTCGTCTTTGCGGGTGTCAACAACTCCGGTAAGAGAATGCAGCGGACGCCAAAACTGCAAGGCGCTGTGGGTGTTGAAGCCACGACCAGCCTTGGTTCGTGGAAGGACGCCCTGTCCGGTCGCCTCAGCTACCGCTATCAGGACCGTATGCCCTGGGCCCCTGAGAACACCTCTTGGGAAGACGGCTATGGCACACTGGACGGTCGCGTGACCGTCACCTCTCCGGAAAAGGGCTGGACCGTATCGGCCTTCGCCAAGAACATTACGGACGAGGCCTATCGCACCAACATTATCGTCTTCTTCAATGACGAAATGTCGTCCTATGGTGCGCCTCGCACCTATGGTGTGGAACTTTCCATACCGTTCTAAAATCGGAGGCCGGGGTGGGCAACTGCCCCGGCCACCCTTTACCCACCCTGAGCCTTTAGGACCCAACCCGATGGGACGTCACTACGATATTTTGCTCAAGGTGATCGAGACATGGCAGACCAAGGACGCCGAGGGCGTTCTGGCCCACCTGCACGAAGACATTATCTGGCACTATGCCGCCGCCGCCATGCCACCGATCCGGGGCAAGGCCATGGCCCGCAAGCTTCTCACCCGCTTTCAACAGGATATGCACGGCATCCAGTGGCGCATCTTCGCCCATGCCGAGGTCGGGGACACCCTGTTCATTGAAGGGGTCGACGACTATCAATCCACGGACGGGCACCGTATCGCCACCCCCTATGCTGGGGTCCTCGACTTCCGCGACGGCCTGATCATTGGCTGGCGCGACTATGTTGATATTGGCGTGCTCGCGCAGCAAAAGACCGGCGAGCCCCTATCGAAACAGGTGCTCGAGCTCATCAACCGCCCAACAGCGGCCTAGGAGCCCCCCCTATGGACCGCCGCACCCTTTTAGCTGCCGGGCTTGCCGCTGGCAGTCTTGCCGCCTCCCCCGCCCTTTCAAAGGATAAGCCCATGTCTCGCCTCTATCCGGTTCTTGAAGCCATCATTGCCGCTTGGCATCACCAAGATGTCGAGGCGGTGCTGGTCAATGTCACCGAAGACATCATCTGGCGCAACACCAGCGGCTTCGCTCCCGCCATCCGTGGCAAGGACGAGATGCGCAAGGCCTTGAAGGTCATGGCCCCTCGCATCAAGACCAACAATTGGCGCATCTTTGACTATGCGGAATCTGCTGACCGCCTGTTTATGGAAGGCGTCGACGAGTTCTGGACCGTAGACGGCCACCACGTGGCGATCCCCTATGCGGGCAGCCTTGTGTTCCGTGGTGGACTGGTCTGCGAGTGGCGCGAATATTTCGATGGCCGCATCAGTTCGTCCATGAAGGACGGCGCGCCGATGAGCGACGAGATTAAGGAAATGATCTCGCGCCCTGTCGCTAAATAGTCAGGCCCTAAGCCCCAGCCCTTTGGTAGTCCTGGACCAGATCGTCAATGATCTGGGACAGCGGCTCTATAGCATGGACCTCGCCCACACCCTGCCCGGCAGACCAGACGTCGCGCCAGCGCGCGGCGGCATCTTCCGGACGGCCAAGGTCGATCTGGGCCTTGGCCTTTAGCCCTTCGGCATCATAGCCCGCCGCCATCAGGCTGGCCTTCAGCCAGTTGGCCGGGATACCGGTCAGGGCCGCCGACAGAACGATATCCTCTGCGCCTGCCTCGATCAGCATTTGCTTATAGCCCGCCACAGCAAGGCTTTCGGTGCAGGCAATCAGGCGTGTGCCGAGATAGGCCATGTCGGCCCCCAGCATCTGCGCGGCCCGGATCGCGCGGCCAGACCCAATGGCGCCGCCCAAGACCAGGGTTCCGTCAAAGAACTCCCGAACGGCAGGTGCAAAGGCAAAGCCTGAAATCTGTCCCGTGTGACCACCAGCGCCAGCGCCAATCAGGATTAGGCCATCCACGCCGGTCGCGGCGGCCTTGCGCGCAAAGCTCACCGAATTGACGTCGGCATAGACCAGACCGCCATAGGCATGGACCGCATCGATCACCGCCGACGGGCTGCCGAGCGCGGTGATGACGATGGGCGGCTTGTGCTTGAGCACCAGCTCCATCTCTTCTTCCCAGCGCGAATAGGACCGATGGACCATGATATTGATGGCCCAAGGCGGCGCATCGGCAGGCAAGGTGGCGTTGATCTGCCCCATCCAGTCGTCGAGAATGTCGAGCGTCCGGGCATTATTGGCCGGGAACGACCCAATCATCCCGCCCTTACAGGCGGCCAGCACCATCTCCAGTCCCGAGACCAGAAACATGGGAGCGGCGATGGCCGGCAGACGCAGGCGATCGGCAATAGACTTTGGCATGCTCATCTTTAGTCGACCTGTGCGGGCTTAGGGGGCCAAGGAATGAAGGCCGAGGTGCGGCGCTTATAGTCGGCATAGTCTGGACGCGTGCGGCCGAGGCGGTTTTCAACCGTCGGCATGCCGCTCCAACGGGTCAGGGTAAAGACCAGATAGATCGGCCCAACCACCGAGAACCAGCCCAAGGGGGTCTCCGCCGCGATCAGGAACAGGCCCCACCAGGTCAAGGCATCGCCGAAATAGTTGGGATGGCGCGTATAGCGCCAAAGACCTTGGTCCATGACCTTACCGGAATTGTCAGGGGTCTTCTTGAAACGGACCAGTTGCCAATCGGCGAGGCTCTCAAACAGGATACCGAATACGGCGACCCCGGCCCCGATCAGGCCCAGCGTGCCGAGGTTCGCGGGCTCTGCCGAGACCTGACCCAGTTGCACCGGCAAACAGACGAGCCACAGCAGCGGCATCTGGAGCAGGAACACCAGCCGGAAGGCCGCGTAGCCATAGTTCCAGCCCTTTTCGACCTTGGCCTTGTCCATCATGCGCACATAGCGCCGGTCCGGCCCATGGTCGCGCCAGCGCCAGAGCATGTAGCCGCCAAGGCGTACGGCCCAAGCCACGCAGATGGCGGTCATGACGATCCGCCGCTCTGTCCCACCACCGGTCTGAATGAAGGTCGAGAGCGCCACCACGCCCATACCAAGGCCCCAGAGACTATCGACAGGCGTACAGTCGCGCTGCGCCACGCAGGCGGCCCATGCCAAGGCAAACAGGACCATCACAGCCACGCCATTGATGATCAGGATATTGACAAATTCCGGCATGTTTCCCCCGTATGGACCCTAGACCATGCCCGAGCGACGAACGCCCTTTGACACTATCTCTATGCAAGTTAACCTATGGCCCAAGGGCGCACAAGCGATCCTAGAAAGCAGACAGACCCATGAACAGCTTTAAATCCAAGACCGCTCTGATCACGGGCGCGGCCGGTGACATTGGCGCAGCGACCGCTGCAGCCTTTGCCAAGGCCGGGGCCAATATTGTTCTGACCGATCGCCGTGCCGATGCCCTGACCTCTGTTGCGGAGGCCTTGGCGAGCCATGGGGTCGAGGTCATGGCCCATGCCTGCGACCAGACCGATCCTCTGGCCGTGGGCGAGATGTTCGCGGCGATCAAGGACCGTTTTCAAGGCTTGGATGCGGCCTTCATCAATGCGGGCTATGGCCGCAACGGGGCTCTGATCGATCTGTCGTTCGACCATTGGCGCAAACATGTCGACGTCAATCTCAATGGCGGGTTTTTGATGGCGCAAGGGTCCGCGCGGCTGATGCGCGATGGCGGACAGGGCGGAGCTATCGTCATGAACGCCTCGACCGCTGCGACCGACATTTGTGACATGCTCGGCGCCTATGCCGCCTCCAAGTCCGGCGTTCGGATGCTCGCCAAGTCCTTGGCATCAGAGTTGGGCGTCTATCGCATCCGGGTCAATCTGGTCCTGCCCGGTGTGATCGAGACGGCCATGACCAAGTCGCTAATCGACGATCCCATCGTGCGCGGCGATGTTCTTGCCAATACGCCAGCGGGGCGCCTCGGCAAGCCTGACGACATCGCCCAGATGGTCACCTTCCTGTGCAGCGAGGCCAGCGGCTATATTACCGGCGCTGAGATCCTGATCGACGGCGGTCAGACCCTGCACGGCTATCCCCGCTGGTTCAGCGCCGACTATCGCGAATTGGGTGCCGACTGGACGCCCCATTCGTCCTGACGGGCTAGTCCAGCACGATCACATCGGCGTCGGGCTGGTCGGCGAACAGACGCTCGACCTGATCGGCGCGGCGGTCGATGACGGCGCGGCGGTTGATCGTGCCCTTGTCGGACATTTCGTGGGCGTTAGGGTCTGGCAGCTCTGCCAGCAAGAGCGCGCGGCGGATGCGTGAAGC
>Ga0304730_1000458_pt1 | contig 35808 bp, 33 predicted proteins | sample M_130628_MF_Meta_FD_190474 | JGI IMG/M metagenome (GOLD analysis project Ga0304730, IMG submission 190474) | Freshwater microbial communities from Lake Montjoie, Canada to study carbon cycling - M_130628_MF_MetaG (v2) (version 2) | ecosystem: Environmental > Aquatic > Freshwater > Lake | place...
TTACTTTGCCAAGCTCTTTATGAATGCGAATACGCAACTTGATCTTGTCGCCCACCTTTGGCTTCTGGTTCGACACATAAAGTGCAGATCCATCATGGTGAGGGTAGAGGCCCCTAGGAAGCAGTTCTAAAACAGTTTTCATGGTTGTCCAATTCATTACTACGGTTGTTGAGATAAGTCTTGCGATAACTAGGTGCGAGACCAAATCTAGCAACAGATTATGTAAACGATTACATTTTGGTAAACACAGGGCTTAGGTGTCCTCAACTGGCGTATTTTTGAACCTATGGCCCAAATTACGAACGAAGTCCTCGCCCACTCTCGCAAAAATGCGGAATGGTGGCGCACAAGTGTTATCTACCAGATCTACCCTCGCTCCTTTGCTGACGGTAATGGCGATGGAATGGGTGACCTCCAGGGTGTAACCCAGAGACTTGAATCTTTAGCAGAGCTAGGCGTCGACGCCATTTGGTTTAGCCCGTTCTTCACCTCTCCTCAGAAGGACGCCGGTTACGACGTTTCTAACTACAAGGACATTGACCCGCTCTTTGGAAACCTAGCTGACTTTGATGCATTAGTTGCAAAAGCGAATACTTTGGGCTTGAAGATCATTGTTGACCTTGTGCCTAACCACTCAAGTGACCAGCACGTTTGGTTTCAAGCTGCCCTAAAGGCAGCTCCAGGTTCACCTGAACGTGCTCGCTACATCTTCAGAGATGGCAAAGGCGAAAACGGTGAGCTACCTCCTAACAACTGGGAATCAGTATTTGGTGGGGCTGCTTGGTCAAGAATTACTGAACCAGATGGAACACCTGGTCAGTGGTATTTACACATCTTCGACTCATCACAGCCCGACTTTGATTGGAAGAACGAAGAAGTACGAGTTGAGTTTGATTCAGTATTGAGATTCTGGTTAGACAGAGGTGCAGCTGGATTCCGTATTGACGTGGCGCACGGAATGATCAAGGTTGATGGCCTACCTGATGTTGTTGCTAACAACTCAACTATGTCTGGTCAAGATTCTCCAGATGCAGTCAAGACAAAAGAAACCGATGATGAACTTATTGCTCGCCTACAAGTTGAGAACCCATTCTGGGGTCAAAACGGTGTGCACGAAATCAACAAGCGATTCCGTGCCATCTTGGATGAGTATGAAGATCGAGCTATGTGTGGTGAGGCATGGGTTCACCCACTATCGAGAATGGCTCGCTGGGTTAGACCCGGTGAATACCACCAGACCTTTAACTTTGGCTACCTCGAAACTCCTTGGGACAAAGAGAAGCTACACAACGTAGTAACCGAGTCACTAAAGGAATTCGGTGCAGTTGGTGCTCCATCAACTTGGGTGCTTTCAAACCACGATGTGATCCGTCACGCCACCAGAATGGCTTACGACCAGATTCCTAAACAAGGTGATGGCATTGGCCCTAACTACCAACAGCCAGATGAAGCTAGAGGACTAAGAAGAGCTAGAGCTGCCTCAGCTTTCATGCTTGGTCTTCCTGGTGGTGCTTACATCTACCAAGGTGAAGAACTAGGTCTACCTGAGCACACCACACTTGATAACAAGTTCCGTGAAGACCCAACATTCTTTAGAACCAAGGGTGAGCGAGTTGGCCGTGATGGCTGCCGCGTTCCATTGCCTTGGGAAGCAGGAGCTAACGAAGCTAATGGCTTCTCAACAACTGGTAAGTCATGGCTACCTCAGCCATCTTCATACAAGAGATACGCGAGAAGCGAGCAAGAAGGTGCTGCTGGTTCAACACTTGAGCTATACAAGCAACTACTAAAGAAGCGTAAGGCTCATGACATGGGTAACGGTGAATTCCGTTGGGCCCCAGAATTCATGGATGAATCAACCCTTGCTTATATCAATAACGGCATCTTGGTTCTTTCAAACTTCAAAGGTGACCCGGTGGTCATACCTGCCGGAGAGATTCTTGCAACAACTCAACATGATCTATCAATTGAAGGCGAACTAGAGCACGACAACACAGTTTGGATAAAGTTGTAAACAGAAAGCGGTGAATAACAGAAGTGCCCGGCATAGTTGCCGGGCACTTCTGTTTAACTTATCTTCTTAGCGTAAGGACTTGATCCAGGAAGCACCTGATTTGCCTAGCTTGCGTAACTGTTCCAAGCGAACAGCTATCCAAACCATGACAGCAGCAATCACCAGTAGGACTACCCATAGGAACCAGCTCTCTCGAGCAATCGGCTGGAATGCATATGGCAATACGCCAACTATTACTCCCACTAGTCCTGGGAAGAATAAACCTCCGAGAGATCTGAGTGCTCCAACAACCAGCAAGGTCACTGTTGCTGTCATCAAGATTCCAAATCTCCACCAGTCAACTCGAGTAAGAGCTGAGTCACCAATAGATGTGATGGTTAGAAGCAGTGATGGCCCTAAAGCAACAACAGCTGGAATACCTAGATACAGGTAACTGCTATCTGGCAACTTATTGATGCTGCGCAATCCACCTAAGAAGAGGAAGAGGAAGAGCGATATGCCTAGAGCTCGAAGTGCGACCATGTTTTGGTAGTCATCAGTCTGCCCTGCAGTTGCCCAAGTGATTGGCAATAGGAGAAGCGATAGCGATGCACCACCTGCCAGAGCTGTCCCAAGGTTTCCATTTCTAACCCCAAGAAGCAGAGCTGCCAGAGCTAGAACTAGTATCAGCACAATTCGAGTGATCTGAATTGGGTCAGTTAGCTGGATAGTATCGAGGGTTGTATAAGTGAATATCACTGAAGGCAATACCAATGTGAACATTGGAAGTCCGTGAGTAAAGATGGTTGAGCGGAATTCAAGTACTTCCTTCAGGTGTCTATTACCTAAAACGATTGCTCCTGCAGCACCAATACCAAATAGCTCTGGACCATCAAGTAGGTCTGGAGCCAGAACCTCAACTAGCTGCGCAAGCGATAGGCCTAGCCCTAGCAAACCTGCATACTCGAGACCTGCCCAGAGCAAAGTCTTGCTCTTTCCAAACCTCCAGAATGAGTAGCCAGCAAGTATGGCAGTTGAAGCTACCAATCGATACATAGTTGATGCTTCGTTCACATCTTGCGATAGGGAGTAGATCGCTGATGCAGCCACAGGGAAAAGCAGTGGAACATCCAGCCCAATTAGTCTCTTTAGGCTCTGTGGTGCAGCCGAGTTGAATAATGCAGGAACTACTAGCGCAATTGCCAATGGCACTGTGAACAGTTCAAGGTTGAACTTATCCAAATCAATTGAGTCTCTTAGCAATTGACTTGAAATCAAGGCGATGCTCACAGGAGCAAGGTAGCTAAGTGCAAACCAACCGTTTGTGGTTGCAGACTTTTCCTTACTAGAGATCTGTAGCTGTCTAAAGACAACAACTGCAAATACCAGTGCTACAAATATTCTTCTCCAGCTAACTAGATTGTCAGCTCCATACTTATCATTCATTTCTTCGTTGAGATAGAAACTTGCAACAGTGACAAATGCAAGGAACAGATAACCCAGACCTGCAACTCGAAGAGCAACGCCAGCGCTACCTGCACCGAATCGCTTTAGTTCTGCCAAGCCTGCCGCTATTGCTCCAACTACAACCAGGATCAACAGTCCGAACAGTATCTGTCCAGAGTTATCGCTGTTGGTCCACGCTTCGCTGTTTATTACAAACGAGCTGACTGTTAGACCAAACACACTAATAAGTGAGAAGTAGCTGGTGTATTTACCAGCGACTCTCTTATCAACTAGGCGCAATACATAGTTCAGTGCAAGGGCAATTACAATCAGCAGGGTTAGATGTGCTGAGATCAGGAAGTCTTCTCTATAAGCGATAGCTAGCAGAAGAACTCCTGCAAGTGATGAACCATAAGCTAGCCACACTGAAGTGCTGATTTTAGCCACCCATGCCATTGCATAGTTCAGTGCTGCCAGAGCTAACAGAGTTATCGCTGGATAAACGAGTTGCTCCGAACTTCTGGTCGATGTGAGCATTATGAAAGCCACGATTGCCTGGAATGAATAGCTGTATCGAAGCATTACAAAACTAACTGCTTGCTGCTTCTTAGAGAGCAGCGATGCTCCTAGGCCTGCTACCAGAGCGCTGCCACCTGTTACTGCGCCTAGGTAGAGGTAATCATTTGGTGTAGTGTCCCATGTGGATGGCAAAGTAACCAGGGCCGTGACCGCTGTGGTAAGAAAGTAGATCAGGGCCTGAGATCCTGAATCGAACTCTTTGCCTAACTTACGGTTCACATACGCCGTTGCAGGGGAATAACAAACAGCTAGTGCGATAACACCCAAGGTAATCAAAGCGTGCTCTAGGCTCACCGGGTTGTAATCAGTGATTAGTACTCTAGCGACTAAAGCAAATAGACCAACAAAGTGCAGAACGCTAGCAACTCTTACAGAGCCACCCTGGATTCCTAACCAGCTTTGGTAAAGCATCGATGAAGCGTATGCGATTAGCAACAGTGCTACCGCGGCAAGCCAGTCGTTGAAGCTTACGGAACCGGTATACCAAAGAACCCATGAACCAGCTAGCGCAATCTGTGCTGTGACCACTGCAACTGAGAACTGTGCGAATCTCTTAACATTGAAGCCAATCCCGACCACAATAAACATCAGTGCGATTGTGCCAAACAGTGCTGACCAGTAACTCTCACTAACTGCGTAGCTAAGCCATGTTGCTAGTGCTAGAGCAACTGACGTGAATGTGAATGTGTGTAACCAGCTATTCACTCGTGCAGAAGATTTCTCTTCGTCAGTTACAACTGCACTAAACCAAAGTGACTTTGTGGCAAGGGCAAGAACTGTGACAAGTGCAAATGCAGAGAATGAAACTGGCTCTGGGGCAAAACCTAAGGTTAGCCCGCTGGTGATTGGCCACTGCAAAGCAAGAATTGCAAAGAATGCAGAGCTAAATAGCGTGAACTTCTTTAGAGCTCCATTTTCTCGCTTAGCAAGATCTAGTTCGTATTCACGATCAGGGGTGCCCTTGTCGATTGCAAACTGCATTTTGCTAACTTCTTTGCTGGCCAGAGCGAGCAGGATACCGGTTAGTCCAACAGCGGCAGCCATCCAACCGAATGATGGGCTTCGGAATTCGAACCTTGATCCAAGATCTCCGAAGGTAAAGATTAGCCCTGCTGCTGCCAGCGCTGACAAAGAAATAATCTTCCAACCAAAGTTTGCTTTGAACCTTGCCAACACAAATGAAACAACAGCGACAATTGCAAGATCGAGAGTCCAGAACCAAGCTGGAGCGGTTTCCCAGGTGAATGATTCAGAGAGGATATCTCCTGTGACCAAGAGCGCAAACATCAACATGGCTGATGAGAAAGTTGCCATGAAGTTTGAGAGCATCACGGAGAACTTTCTTCCCCAGAAGGCAAGTGCTCCAGTTACCAAGCCAACAACTGATGTGACTCCCAAGAATCCATATGATGAAAGAGTGTTTAGGTTGGTGGACACAAAGATGCTTCCAGCAATCACAATGATGGCTGCAGCACCCATAATCAACCACTGTTGAAGAGAGAGGCTAGCCCTTGCTTTTCTGATCTCAGGCTTAGCCTGTGTAGTTGTAGCGGCTGCAGCTCGAGGTACTGCAGCAGCTGTGGATCGATTCACCGAAGCAATCAGTCTCTGTCTTACAGTTGAGAGGTCTTGTTCGATAAGTAAGAATTGAGCACTGACTGCTTGGTAGTCTTTCAAGTCTTTGGTTTTGAATGTATGACCACAAGCACAAACGATGGTGGCTTTACCAGCTAGGTCAGCTGCGGAGAAGCTGTGCGGACAAACAGTAGTGTCGTAGCGAATCCCACCCAGAGTTGACTCAGGGGCCGTTGTGACTGGCGCAACATATGCTGCTGGGGCTGGAGTTTGTGGCGTCTCAAAAGTTGGAAACTCTCTGGCTCTTTTTCTAGAACGAATAACCAAAAGAATTACACCAACAATAACTGCCGGGTATAACAAGGACCCCAGTCCCCCTAGCCCTGAAAAAGAGAGCATCGCAATCAGCGATGGCAGAATCACTAATGCGCCAAAGATAGATCCACAGGTTATGCCGACAATCTTTCCGGCGCTAGCAGGTTTCTTACTCATTTATATTTCCCCCTCGGTAAATGGTTAACTACATAGTAGTTCTTTTCAATTATTGTTCTCAAAACCCTAAAATGTTCGTTATTTAAAAGTAATGTCGCTTTTACTATCTTCAGGCGGGAACAGGGCTGATATCGCACGCTTGTATCCCCTAATTTCTCGGCGAAGCATCCCAGAGCAGCTAGAGCCTAATATCAAGGATATGGAGTTATTAGGTGCAGTAAGCCACCAAGCTAGCAAGCATGCTAACTGGTGGCGCTCAGCTGTTATCTACCAGGTATACCCAAGATCTTTTGCTGATGGCAATGGAGATGGAATGGGAGATATAAAGGGAATAACTTCAAGACTTGATTCTCTTGCTTCTCTAGGTATAGATGCCATCTGGCTCTCCCCTTTTATGCCTTCACCTCAAAAGGACGCCGGTTACGACGTTTCTGATTACACAAATGTCGATCCACTATTTGGAACTCTTGAAGACTTCGATGCAATGATCACTAGAGCTCATGGACTAGGGCTAAAGATTCTGGTTGACCTTGTGCCTAACCACACAAGCGATCAACACAAGTGGTTCCAAGCTGCATTGAACTCACCAGAGGGCTCACCTGAACGAGAGTACTATCACTTCAAAGATGGCAACGGAGATCTACCGCCTAATAACTGGGTATCTATGTTTGGTGGTCCTGCGTGGACAAGAATTACTAACCCTGATGGAACTAAAGGTCAGTGGTATTGCCACCTCTTTGATTCATCGCAACCAGATTTGAATTGGGAGAACCCTAAAGTTCAAGAAGCTTTCGAAGAGATTCTCAAGTTCTGGCTTGATAGAGGTGTTGATGGTTTTAGAGTTGACCAACCTCACGCCATGGCTAAAGCAGTTGGTTTACCGGATCATCCTTATGTTGATAGAGCCGGTGCAGGATTTATTGAAGGTGAAGAGAGCCCACCAATGTGGTTCCAAGATTCTGTTCACAACATATTTAGAAGATGGCGTGAAATTCTTGATAGCTACCCGGGACAAAGAGCAATGTGTGGTGAAGCATACGTGCTTCCGCTGTCCTTCATGGCACTGTGGGTTAGACCAGATGAGTTCCATCAAACCTTTAACTTCAGATATCTTGATGCGTTATGGAATGCAGAATCAATCTTCAAGACAGTTAATGAATCCTTCGAAGCTTTTGACTCCGTAGGAGCACCGAGTACCTGGGTGCTCTCTAATCACGATGTGATTAGACATGCTTCAAGACTTGGTGGTGATTATGGCAGAGCGACCGCATCAGATGGCATTGGCCCTAATGCTCCCCAACCAGATCTTGAACTAGGTCTTAGAAAAGCAAGAGCAGCAACATTGTTTACCTTAGGACTACCTGGTTCTATGTATCTCTATCAGGGAGAAGAACTAGGTCTTCCTGAACACACAACTCTTGAGGATAAATACAGACAAGACCCAACCTTCTTTAGAACGAGTGGTAATCGTGTTGGTAGAGATGGTTGTCGAGTTCCTCTTCCATGGGAAGCAGGAGTGAACCAATCTAATGGTTTCTCAACAACAGGTGCAGCTTGGTTACCGCAGCCAGAGATGTATAGAAACTACTCAAGAGACCTCCAAGAAGGAGTATCCGGTTCAACTCTAGAAATGTATAAAGAAGCATTGAAACTAAGAAGTGACCTAGACCTAGGTCAAGGTTCTTTCGAATGGGTTGAGGAACTCTGTGACCAAGATGTTCTAGCTTTTAGTAATAACGGAATTCTTGTTATTCATAACTTTGGTGAAACAGACATTGAATTGCCTGAAGGCAAAGAATTCATTTCGAGCACAACCGATTCACAGCAGCATCTAGTGCTACCTCATGAAACTAAGTGGTTGAAGCTCTAGTACTTCTCAATCAAATCAAAGTATGCACAAACGACTTGAGTGTCATCATTTATCTCATAACCGCAGCCTTCCCAGAATGCTCGGTGACTATTTCTAAAATCATCGCCTGAAAGATCTCCTTCGGCCTCAGCCAAAGCAAACTCATCAGATACTTCATCAAACCTAACTAGCTCGACTCTTGTGATCTTGATTTTGCCAAGAGGTTCGAGCTCGTTGCCTAGAACTACCAATACCTCACCTACAGCTTCAATTTCTTCACCTTCAGCGATGTAGTCCTGCTCTAAAAGACCAGCGGTCGCTCGCTTATTTCCGTTGAATAGGAAATCTAGAATTGTGTCCCTTGACTTACCAGGGTTACCGAACTCAATAGTTCTCAAACCATCTATGCGCTCAAATGCCATGATCTAATTCTATAAATCTGTAGTAAAAGTTCCTGAGGATTGGCCTATGGAAACACAATCAGCTCGCTTGGTATTGCTTTTCTTAGTATAGTGATAATCGATACATTGATAAACGATACAAGTGCTGTATTGATCTAACTCAAGGAGAGAGCAATGTCTAAATACTCATCGGTCTTCGCGCAGATTGCCACCTGGCTAATCTGGTTCATTATCCTCATGGGCTTGGCAGTCTTAGTATTTGTTATTCCACTAAATAGCGATCTGTTTCAGAGCCGGTACGTCGAGTTCAGAGGTGATGCGTTGACTATCCAATTCCTGACTAGCCTGCCTGTGGTTTGCTCGATGCTCTCTCTTGTAGCAATCACAAGACTGCTGAACCGCATTGCCTATGGTGGTATCCACTCTCCTTCGTCGCAGAAATGGGTGAACATACTCATAGGTAGTTCATTCGCTGTTGGGGCTAGCTTCATCATTCTCTTTGTTTGGCTGACTACCCAGAATGCCATGCTGCCTATTGCTGTGATTGCTCTCCTAATAGGAACAGCAATAGCGGCCACATTTGGTTTTATAACTTTGGCTCTCAAGAGTGTTCTACTTGAAGCAACATCTGATCACGAAGAATTAGAAGGGCTAATCTAATGCCGATAGTTGTGGACTTTGACAAGCAAAGAGCAAAGAAGAAACTCACTATGGCTCAATTAGCTGATCAGATGGGGATTACTCAATCCAATCTGTTTGTGCTCAACAGTGAGAGAGCAAAGGCAGTTAGGTTCTCTACTTTAGAAGCACTATGCAAAGCCCTGGACTGTCAGCCTGGAGACATTCTGAAATACGTTTCGGATGAATCTATTAGCAAGAGCTCTGCTGGGAAGCCAAAGCGCTAGAAGACTAATTCTTCTCCCGAGGTTTAGTGTTGAAAGGTACAAGAACGAACTAAGGAATTCCCATGACCCCGAAGAAACTATTCAACACTTTTGCTAAAGCAGAAGCTGTCACCTGGACACTACTTATCGCAGGTCTAATCGGCAGAGCACTTGGTTTGGAGTCTGTCATTGTCACAGTTGTTGGTGGTATTCACGGTGCTGTGTTTCTAGGTTATACAGTTACTGCTGCACTCACAGGAGTGAACCAGCGTTGGGGTTTTGGTAAGTCAGCACTAGCTGTGGCTCTAGCCATTGTTCCATTTGCAACTGTGCCTTTTGAAATGAGACTAAATAAGAATGGTTCTCTCGATGGTCAGTGGCGAACAACTGTTACAGAAGATCCAAGAGATAAAGGGATCATCGATAGATTATTCCGCTGGTTCATCGCTCGCCCGGTGTTCTTGATTGTTGTTATTCTCGTTGGGCTCACAGCGCTATTTAGCTTGCTGGTTTTCCTAGGTCCACCAACCGAATGGTTCAACTAAGAATTTAGAATCTTCTTGATTCGTTCGATTGAAACAGGTTCTGAGGTACCTAGGCTTTGAGCAAATAGGCTCACTCTAAATTCTTCTATTGCCCATCGAGCATTCACAATGCTCTCTGGCATGCCATCCTTCAAAGGCAAGGAACCACCTGCATTTTCAAATAGCAGGATTGCTTGGTTGAGTTCAATCTCTAATCTTCTATCGCGCTCAGCATCTTCTAACAACTTAGATGTTCTTATCCTGTTTGCCTGTAAATAAATAGGAAGACGATCAAGTCTTGATAGTCCTGTTGTGCTGATCAGTTTGTTTGTCATTAGCTGAGCTAGATGCTTCTTTTGATTAGCTAAGACAAAGAGCAAATTGATTTCCTGTATCTGAGAGATGGCTTTACTCGCATCTCTAGATAGTGCTGATACTTGAGAGATAACTCTCATACAACGCTGTGATTCTTGAAGAACAGCCTTGGCAACTTTGTCACTTACTTCTTGAGGGTTTAGGTTAGCCAATAAATCTGTTTCAATTTCCTCTTGAACAATAGCAAGAATCACATCATCAACAAATGCAGCTATGTTTCTATAGCCAACGGAGACCACAGCTAGCTTCTCTTCTTTGGTTAGGTCTTCAGTAATCTTCGCAACCGGTGAATTCACTTGAACAATAACTTCAGCAATGAACTTCTGTCTTAGCTTTATGGCATCCGTGTTAGTGATTAGAACTTTAGCCATTCCTGGTTTGTGTTTTATGAATGCTGGGTCAAACTTTTGCTTGAGTTCTTCAAGATCTAAGCTCACACCTTTTATCTCTTTGTTTTCAGCTACGAGTTTGTATGTGATTCGAAGTGAAGTTGGTATTTCATATAACTTGAAATCATTTGCGGTCATGTGTGTGCCACTGAGTGTTCTTAGTGTCTTAGCGATGGTTTCAAGTATTGGTTCAGTTGGATTCCCTGGAAGAGTGGCCAGTGCCTTCTTAGACCAGTCGGCTGCTGGAACAACATACTTTCTGATGCTTTTAGGCAATGTCCTAATTAGTTCTGCGATGAGGTCTTCTCTGAGTTGAGGAACTAGCCAGTCAAATGAATCTCTAGTAACAGTAGGAAGATCAGCAATTGGGATTAGAACAGATAAGCCATCCTCAATCTCGCCTGGCTGATACTTGTGTTCAAGTTTGTAAGAGTTCTCTCCAAATACCCATTTACTAGGTATCTCGATACGCTCAGTGGTTTCAATAGGTAACAGGTCTTCACGAGTCATGGTTAGAAGACTTGGATTAGTTCTTTGCTCTTTCTTCCACCAGCCTTCAAAGCTCCTGGTTGAAACTACTTCCTGAGGAATCCTTGCAGCGTAGAACCTGTAAACATCCTCATCATCTGGCATGTATTGAGGTTTTCTGGAAGTTTCAGCTATCTCTTCTAAATGTTTTAGTAATTCCCTATTTGCTCTATCAAATGCTTGCTTAGAGTCCCACTCCCCTTGAACTAGAGCATGTCTAATGAACAGCTCTCTAGAGAGTTTCATATCTAATCTTGAATACTGCATTCTTCTAGATACAACAATCGGAACACCAAAGAGCATGACTCTCTCATAGGCAACAACTGAGCCTTGAGATTTCTCCCAATGTGGTTCACTAAATGATCTCTTTACTAGATCACCTGCTAGGACTTCAGCCCACTCAGGATTGATAGCAGCGTTCATGCGAGCGAATAGTCTGCTGGTTTCAACCAACTCTGCACTCATCACAGCAGCAGGTGGTTTCTTAGCTAACGCTGAACCTGGGAAGATAACAAACTTCTTGCCATTAGAGCCTAGATACTCGTTGCTAGCCTTGGCAGGCTTATCGCTCTTCTTAACTAAGTCGCCAGCTTTCTTGTCACTTAGTTGCTTTAGTCCTATTTGAGAAAGCAAACCAGATAGCAGGCTTTTGTGTATTCCATCTGGATCAGATTTAGGTTTACCTGGAACAAGGCCTAGAGGTTTTGCGATAGATGCGATTTGTCTAACTAAGTCTTGCCATTCTCTTACTCTTAGGTAGTTGAGGAACTCGTTCTTACAAAGTCTTCTAAACGCTGATGAAGAGAGTTTCTTCTGATTAGTTTCGATGTAATTCCAAAGATTCAAAAGAGTTAGGTAATCGCTTGTCACATCAACAAAACGTGCATGGGCTTGATCGGCCTGTGGCCTTTTGATCACTGGTCGCTCACGTGGGTCTTGAATTGTTAGTCCTGCCACAATGATCATCACTTCACGAACTAGGTCATGTTTCTTAGATTCCAAAAGCATTCTTGCAAAGCGTGGCTCTATGGGTAAGCGAGCAAGACTTTTACCAACATCGGTTAGTTCTACTTCTTTACTCTTCGGATCTTGCAAACAACCAAGTTCAGCAAGTAGTGACAAACCATCTTTCACTCCCCTAGATTCAGGTGCTTGTAAGAAGGGGAACTTAGTTATGTCCCCTAGACCTAACTGAGCAGCTTGCAGAATTACAGATGCAAGGTTGGTTCTTAGAATCTCTGGGTCTGTGAATTCAGACTTTTCTTCATATTCAAGTTCTGAATAGAGCCTTATGACCACTCCTGGACTAGTTCTTCCAGCACGACCTGCTCTCTGATTAGCACTTGCCTTAGAGATAGCTTCAATAGGGAGTCTTTGAACCTTAGCTGCTGGTGAGTATCTCGAGATACGAGCAGTACCAGCATCAATTACGTATTTGATGTTGGGAATGGTTAGAGATGTTTCAGCAACGTTAGTTGCAAGGATGATTCTTCTCTTGAGTCCAGCTACCTTGCTAGTTTCGAATACTCTGTGTTGTTCAGCGGATGAGAGCCTTCCATAAAGAGGAAGAACTTCTATTCCTTTTCCTAAAGCACCTGAAGTTATTCTTCCTTGAATTGCTTCTTGAGCATCCTTGATTTCAGATTCACCTGAAAGAAATACCAAAACATCACCGTTCTCCTCTAAAGAGAGTTCATCAATAGCACTGAGGATTCCATCGATGTAATCGCGAGCTGTTGTGCTGGCATCGGGATCTGGATTATCTTCCTCATCTTGATTGATAGGACGATACCTCACCTCGATAGGAAATGTTCTACCAGATACTTCAATGATGGGGGCATCATTGAAGTGCTTACTAAAGGATTCAGGGTCAATGGTTGCAGAAGTAATAATGACTTTTAGATCCGGTCTTTTAGGAAGTAGTTGTTTTAGATAGCCGAGCAAGAAGTCGATGTTGAGGCTTCGCTCATGAGCCTCATCGATGATGATGGTGTCGTACTGTTCAAGTTTTCTGTTTCTCTGCATGGCATTTAGCAAGATGCCATCAGTCATTACCTTGATCTTGGTCTTAGGGCTTGACTTATCGGTGAATCTAACCTGATAACCAACTAAGTCACCTAGAACTACCTTTAGTTCCTCAGCAATACGCTCAGCAACTGCACGAGCAGCAATTCTTCTAGGTTGAGTATGAGCAATGCTGTTTCTACCTAGCTCAAGACACATCTTAGGAATCTGGGTAGTTTTACCTGAACCTGTTGCACCGGCGATAACGACAACTTGGTTGTTCTTAATAGCTTCCAGAATCTCGCTACGGCGAGCACTAACCGGTAGGTCTGCCGGAAAGGTAATTGACTGGATGTTCACTAGACCAATGGTATTTGGCTCAAGACCCGCGATTAAGTGAAAACCCCAGCCGTGGAGGGCTGGGGCATTCGTGGCTAGTGAGGGATTCGAACCCCCGAAGGCTGAGCCGGCTGATTTACAGTCAGATCCCTTTGGCCGCTTGGGTAACTAGCCAGTGCTCCCGGCCGCCTGTAATCAGCCGGACGGGTGCTTGTAAAGAATACCTGAAACAGAGCCCTATTAGCCAATCGCCTTTAGGCAACGAATAGATTCCAATCTGGACGTATTACCTGTAAGGGTGTGTAAAGGTAGATAGATTACAGAGAGATTTGCATCCTTTTACAGAAAATAGGTTTTAGACGTGGCTGGAATAGTTGATGTTGCTCGTGAGGCTGGAGTCTCCACAGCAACTGTTTCAAGAGCCCTAAGTGGTAAAGATTATGTATCTATTGAGACCAAGGAACTAGTTCAATCAGTAGCTGATCGTTTGGGCTATGTCCCCTCAGCTTCGGCATACACCCTGGTCACCGGCAGAACTAAGAACATAGGTGTTGTTGTTCCTTATGTTGACCGTTGGTTCTTCTCGACTGTTCTAGAGGCTATCGATAGAGAGCTAGTAAAGGCTGGCTACGACGTTACTTTGTATAACCTCTCCTCAGGCGATGACCACCGTAAATCGATCTTCACTAAGTCCCTGCCTCGTAAGCGGGTAGACGCTGTGATCTGTGTGTCAGTAAAGATGAGTGAAGAAGAGATTGCAGCACTAACCAAGGTGAATAAACCTTTGGTATCTCTTGGTGGACTTATCAAAGGCGCTAAGACAATCAGAATCAATGACACTGCCGCTGGCGCTCTTGCCACTAACCACCTTTTATCAATGGGTCATACCCGGATTGCCATGATTGGTCAGAGCGAAGCCTCCGATAACTTCTATGGAGTATTCGATGTCAGAAAGGTTGCCTATGAAGCAGCCTTGAAAGAAGCCGGCATTGAACCTAGACCTGGTTGGTACAGGGCTGTTCCTCGCTATGCAATTAGCGAAGGTTATGCTGCAGCTAAGAATCTTCTGGGGGATCCGCACAATGCTCCAACTGCAATCTTCGCCTCCTCTGACGAATTGGCAGTAGGGGTATTGCTAGCTGCTAAGGACCTTGGCTTGAATGTCCCAGCTGATCTTTCTATCGTTGGTGTGGACAATCACGAGCTTGCTGAGTTCTTTGGTATCACAACTATCAACCAGAATGTTGTTGGACAAGGCGAACTATTGGCTAAGACCATGCTTGATTTACTGGATAGCCCAGAGCAGAAGGTACCTGAAATAACAGAATGGCCTATTGAACTCATTGTCCGATCCAGCACAGCAAGAGCCCCATCTCAGGCTTAGTTCGTTAGAATCACAGTTATGGCAGATTCCTCATTCGACATAGTCAGCAAAGTTGACAAACAAGAAGCGTCTAACGCTCTAACTCAGGCTGAAAAAGAAATTGAACAGCGCTACGACTTCAAAGGTGTTGGTGCATCAATTGAATGGTCAGGCGAGAAGATCCTGATGAAAGCTAACAGCGAAGAACGAGTAAAAGCTGTTCTAGATGTTTTCCAGAGCAAGCTGGTCAAGCGTGGTATTTCACTCAAGAGCTTAGATGACGGCAAGCCTTATGCCTCTGGTAAAGAATTCCGTATCGAAGCCACACTAAAAGATGGCATCGAACAGCCTGAAGCTAAAAAGATTGCAGCAATCATCCGTGAGCAGGGACCTAAGTCAGTCAAAGCAAACATTCAAGGTGATGAACTAAGAGTTGTTAGCAAGAGCCGTGATGATCTTCAAGAAGTCATGGAGCTGTTGCGTTCAAGCGATCTAGATATTGACGTTCAGTTCACTAACTATCGCTAGGGATATAGTCTCTGTTTAGCACTGTGTGCTTTCTAGTCTTAGCAACCATTCCACTAATCACACCTGCAATTGCGAATGTGACAATTGGGAAAATCATTGCTAGTGGCAATGTTGAAGCATCAATTAGTGAGCCCATCAACATCTTGGCAAAAATCACTACAACAGTATTGAATAAAAGAATCCGGCTCAGCGCTTGAGCAGTTGAAAGCCCATCAACAGTTCCTGCCACACTAAAAATACCTGGCACCATTGACGAGATACCGAGACCGGCAAGAGCAAAGAAGAAGCAAAGCACGAACAGTGCTAAACCTTGATTTGATTCAGCAAGAGCTGCCGAGGCAAATACTGCAATAGCTAAAGCTACTGAGCCGAAGAGCCCTCCCACTTGAGAGAGTCTCACGATATCGTATTTCTCAGTAAGTCTGCCGATGGAGAATCTACCTAAAATCATGGCAGCTACGAAAACTGTGTAAGGCCAAGCTGCTCTTGATGGATCAAGATTTAGAACCTCTTTGCCATACACGCTTGCCCAGTCCATGACTACTAGCTCAGGCCACATGCCCATGAATCCACCAACAGCTAAAAGCCAAACAAATTTAGGTGTCTTGAGCCAAGAAACTTTTTTCTCTGGAACATCAATGTCAACTGAATCGCTCTCTGCTGGCTGAAGCATATGCCTTGAAGCCCAGTGAAAAAGAATTAGGCAAATTACTGGAAGCAAAAACATATGTAGTTTTAGCGGAGTAAAGGCTGCAATCACACTTGATACTGCGGCCGCTGTGGCAGCACCAATGCTCCAGGAACCATGGAAGCTACCAAGTAATACTTTGCCCACTCGATTCTGGAACATTACCGCTTGAGAGTTTAGGGCGATGTTGAAAACACTTATCGCAAAGGAAAGCGAGAAGTTGAGAATCATAAATATCCACCACTGAGTTGGATATGGCATAGCTAGAAGAATTGCTACCAGCGCATAACTTGAATACTTGATTACTGGCGTCGTTCCGAATCTCACCACTAGACGGCTGGTATAGATCAATGGCAGTAGCGCACCTGCTCCGCCAAAACCAATGATTATTCCCCACAGCTCTTTAGAGACACTCAGGTGCTCGATGAACTCTGGGATTCGTGGCATCCACGACAAGGTTGCGAAACCTTGGGTGAAAAAGATGACCATTAGCGCAAACTGGGCAGTCTTTATTCTTTTTTCAGAGATACCTATTTGTTGTTTCATGCCTGGTAATTCTTAAAGGCTGCGTCCAAGAAATCTTCACGATCTACTAACTTGATCCGTTCACGATCTTGCGAGGCTCCTAGAGCTTTTTCAGTTGCGTCAATCTTTAGCCACTCCGGCCAACCTAGGAACTTAACTCCCTTGGAGTTCAGAAGTGAAACAATGTCATCTTCATCTGCGTTAGTTGGAGTCCACCAAGTTTCTTTATCTGCGATTACACAGGCGATAGTTTCCATAGCATCGCTCTTAGTGTGACCAATAAGACCAATAGGTCCACGCTTGATCCAGCCAGTTGCATAGATACCTGGAATGTGCTTGCCACTCTCATCCAGAACACGACCTGCATCATTGGTAATAACACCATGCTTGTGATCAAATGGGATTGAATCTAGTTCTGAACCAAAGTAACCAACGGCTCTATAAACAGCTTGAACAGGGAACTCCCTGATTTCACCTGTTCCAGTTACTCCACCATTACCATCAAGTTCAGTTCTCTCAACCTTGATAGCAACAACTTTTCCATCTTCACCGACTATTTCTTTAGGTGAACTAAAGAAATGCAGGTGAAGCCTCTTTGTAGCACCAGTTGTTTCTTTACCTCGGTGACTTTCAAGGGTGTTCACCATAACTCTGGTCTGGTTATTGGTATCGATAGCTTCTTGTGAGCCAGCATCGTATTTGAAGTCCTCGTCATAGACGATGGTGTCTACACCTTCAATGTCACATGCCTCGCGTAGTTCTAGTGGTGTGAACTTAACCTGAGCAGGGCCACGTCTACCAAAGACGTGAACATCAGTAACAGGAGAAGCTAAGAGTCCTTGGTAGACATTGTCTGGAATATCTGTAGAAAGAAGTTCCTCTGGTTGCTTAGCAAGGATACGAGCTACATCTAGCGCTACGTTTCCATTTCCTAGAACAGCAACTTCTTTAGCGTGTAGTGGCCAGGTTCTAGGGAAGTCTGGATGGGCGTCATACCAGTTAACAAAATCAGCTGCACCATAGCTGCCATCAAGTTCAACACCAGGGATGTTTAGAGTTGCATCTTTGATGGCACCGGTTGAGAAGATAACCGCGTTGTAGTGAGTTTTTAGTTCATCAAGAGTGATATCGGTTCCATACTTGACGTTTCCAAAGAAACGGATGTCACCTCTATCTAGAACTTCATAAAGAGCTCTAATGATTCCTTTGATTCTTGGATGATCTGGAGCAACTCCATAGCGAACTAAACCATATGGTGCGGGCAGTAAATCGAATAAGTCGATACTCACATCAAAGTCTCTTTCAGCTTTGATGATTAGATCCGCTGCGTAGATACCGGCTGGTCCTGCCCCAACTATTGCTAAACGCATTTTGTTCAAGTTAATTCAAATCCTTTTTACTGTTCGCGGTCAACTACTGCTTCAGCGAATACACGCAGGGCATCTTTGACTGGTGAATCTGGTAGTGGGGCCAGAGCTGCGACAGCATCTGCTGCCCACTGCTTAGCTATTTGATAAGCCTCTTCAAGAGCTGGATGCTCACGAAGTTTACTTACCGCCAAAGCCAACTGGTCATCATCTTCAAGACCAGCATCAATTATCTCAATTAGTTCCGCTGCCTTTGGGTCAGTAGCTGCCTGTGCCCTAAGTAGCAGGGTTGGCATGGTTGGCACACCTGCCCTGAGGTCTGTGCCAGGGGTTTTACCTGAAGCATCAGAGAGAATGTCGATGACATCATCGATTAGTTGGAAGGCTACGCCAACCTTCTCACCATAGATTCTCATCGGTTCACGATACTCATCGGGACCATCACCATAGACCACACCTAGTTCAGCACTAGCTGCAATCAGTGATCCAGTCTTATCGGCTAGAACTTGAATGTAGTGCTCAATTGGATCTTCATTGTTCTGTGGACCTAAGGTCTCATGAAGCTGACCTAAACAAAGTCTTTCAAAAGTATCTGCTTGCAAAGAAAGCGCTTTACCACCTAGGCGGCTAACAATTTGAGAAGCTCGCGCAAATAAAAGGTCGCCAGTCAAGATCGCTACGCTGTTACCCCAGACTTCGTGAGCTGTTGGCACACCCCTGCGCATTGGTGCTCTGTCCATAACATCGTCGTGATACAAAGTTGCAAGATGCGTAAGTTCAACAACTACCGCTGCCTTGACAACTTCATCCTTAGAGTCATCACCTAAAGCTGCTCCTAGTAAAACTAGGACTGGGCGTAATCTTTTACCGCCTGCTTTAAGTAAATGTCTTGAAGTTACATTCGCCACAGGATCAGTGTGAGTCACTGCTTCAAGTAATTGAATCTCCACCTGCTCCAAGCCAGACTGAATCTTCTTCAATAGGGCTTTATCAACTACCTTGCGTAGTTGTGGTGGCAAAACTATTTTGTTCATTTAGTCGCTTTCTTAGCGCTGTGTATAGCTACGATTCCCAAACTTGAATTCTTGTATTTAGCTTCTTTAAATCCTGCATCGACTAGCCACTGCACTAAAACTTCTTGCTTAGGCCAATTAGCAATTGACTCTGACAGGTAGTCGTAAGCACCTTTGTTCTTGGCTAGTAGCTTGCTAAGCGATGGCAAGATGTTTGCAAGGTACCAACGGTATAGCGAACCAATTATTGGAGTCCCAACGTGCGAGAACTCGCAGATAACCACTACTCCGCCTGGCTTGAGAACTCGAAGCATTTCTAAAAGGGCCTTCTTTGGATCCACTACGTTTCTGAGCCCAAAAGAAATAGTTACTGCATCCATAGAGCTATCTGCGAACGGTAACTGTGTTGCATCGGCATAGACAAATTCAAGTTCTGGGTGACGTTTTCTGCCTACCGCTAACATGCCTTCACTAAAGTCACTAGCAATAACTTTTACCCCAGGCTTTGCAAATACAACTGAAGATGAGCCAGTTCCTGCAGCTAGATCTAATACAGTTTGTCCACGTAGTGGGTTTACTGTCTTTAGTACTTTTCTGCGCCATATACGGTCTTGACCAAAGGAAAGAAGGTCATTTGTGCGGTCGTAGCTCTCAGCAACCGAATCAAACATGGCTGCGACTTCTGCCGGCTTTTTAGCCATATCCGCTTTATTCACTAGCCAAGTCTAATCTTTGAGCAGATTAGTATCTACTGCGAGTAGCACTAAAGATTGTTTGATTTTGTTCGTCTGGTTCTATAAGCGGTAAAAGATGCCAACCCCAGTAGCCCGAGAGCTGCTATCCCTAGACCAATGACCAAGGTTCTAGCCCCATCGATGAACTCATCGGCTGGAGTTACCTGAGTGAGAACTAAACCTTTGACTGGCAATGGATCGAGTTTGTAAGGATCAAAGCCTTTGACCTGTTCTGAACCGATTACACCAATTTGTTGACCAATAAAGTTTGAACTTTGCGAGCCTAAAGGCAACTGCCCATTCATCGGATGCTCCGGCAAAATGTAGCTATCCGGGTTAGCTTGCTGACCCATGTTCATCATCACCGGAGGGATTACTACGCCTTCGTAGTTTTCAAAGTGTTCTTCAATTTCGTTGTGACGCTCATTGAGTTCTTTGTGTTCTTTTTCAGAGTTTTCAGTGCTAACTGTTGTATCTGACTCGCTTTCGAGCTCATCAGCAAAGCTTGCAGACGGGATAGTCATAAAGGATAGGAGCAGGATAGCTGCGAGAGTATTTGTTACTTTAGGCATCTTTAGCTCCTTCCACTGATTTAGGCTTGTATTTAGGATATCCCAGTCAAAAGCCAGTAGTTTAGGCTCGCTGCGGGTTTCACAGAGAATGCTCAGACGAAGAACATGGATATAAATTCTTGAACCTAAAGGTAAATTCAAGGCTCATTGCAGCCAGTGAATTGGGTCTAAGCGATGACTTTAGCTTTGCAGATCTTCTAGGTTCCAACAGTTCAGCCTTCATATACGAGCATCAGGGCTTGATTGGCTGGGGCGAAGCCCTGCGGCTTGAAGCTTCTGGGCCTAACCGAGTTCTGGATTTAGATAAGTCTTGGCGCCAGGCCGTTGCCGATGCTGACGTTCAGGATTTAGTGAACCAGCCTGGCTCAGGACTGGTCTCATTCGGATCTATAGCCTTCGCAGCTCAGAGTAAAACCAGCAGCGTTCTAGTAATCCCAAGGGTTGTAATCGGCAAGCTAAATGAGAGCCTCTGGATTACCACCATCAACATCTCCGAAGAAGATGCTTTGGCCCTAATCAGCTTCGATGATTCTTCAAGTTTTGCCCACTTCGAACCAGGCCAAATATCTCCCGAACAATACAAGATCAATGTTGATAAAGCTCTGTCAGCTATCGACAGCGGTGTGATTGAAAAGGTGGTGCTGGCCAGAGACCTTAAAGCAACAGTCTCAAAAGATTTCAACATTAACCCGGCTCTCAAGAAACTAGAGCACAAGTTCAACACTTGCTACATCTACTCCGTTGCCGGTTTGTTTGGAGCTAGCCCAGAGCTTCTAGTTAAGGTTTATCACTCTGAGGTAAGCGCAAGAGTGTTAGCTGGAACCGCTGGTCGTGGCACCGACCCTGGTGTTGATCAGGCAATTGGCACAGCACTTATTGAATCTCCAAAGAATAGAGCTGAACACAAGTTTGCAATTGATTCGCTTGTTGCAGAACTCGAAGTTTTTTGTGAAGAAGTAAATGTTGATGCCCAGCCATTTAGCATGGCACTACCTAATCTCTGGCATTTAGCTAGCGATGTTAAAGCTGTGCTTAATTCAGAATCTAGTTCACTACAAATAGTTAGTGCGCTGCACCCTTCAGCAGCTGTTGCTGGAACTCCAAGAGATAAAGCACTAACTGTTATCGATGATATTGAAAATGTTGACCGCGGTAGATACGCAGGTCCTATCGGTTGGCTAGGCGCAGATGGTGATGGGGTTTGGGCGATAGCGCTTAGAGGTGCTCAGCTAGATAATCAAACTCTTACCGCTTTTGCTGGCTGTGGAATTGTTGCAGGATCTGATGCTCAGGCTGAATTAGAGGAAGCAAGTCTTAAATTCAAACCAATAGTTGAAGCGCTTAGCTAATCAAGCTGCACTTCGATAATTACTCGCCCTGTAGTTGAAAGAGCAAGTTCGTAATCAATCAACGTTTGAGGATTGACGTACTGCCAGCCATAGGCTTCAGCCAGTTTTGAAATGTCTACAGTTTGTGGTGTTTGGAAGATTCTTCTGAAAGTTTCTGGTTCAACACTGTCCAAAACGTCCAGGCCGCTAAAGATCTTTCCACCATTGTCATTTACAACAACAACCTGGATGTTCAATGCCCCATCGTTTGCATCAATGGCCAATGATCCGACATCATGGAAGAAAGTTAGATCTCCCATCAAAGCTCTAACCTGTTTATCTGGTTCTTGAATAGCGATACCTGTTGCAGTGCCGATGGTTCCATCGATACCTGATAGTCCTCGATTAGCCCATGCTCTTACTTCAACTGCAGGGGCACAGTAGTCAGCTTCTCTAATCAATTGAGATGCACCGATAACCAAGATGTTCCTATCAGAAGGAGAGGCTCCCCAAGTCTTGATAATTATTGATCGTCTATCTAGTTCAGGCCCAGCATCGTAACTTGTTTGAAAGACTGATGTTTGCCATGCGGTAAGCCACTCAGTGTTGCTTTGACCTTCAATTGGATTTGTGACTTTAGTTACATCGTTACCAATTTCAAATGAACCCATTTGACCTTCACGAACGAAGACCTTTATGTCACTTCTTTTCAGAAGGAAGATAACTGCTCTGCTTAGAGTTGGCTTTCCATAAACAATTATCTGTTTGATTTTGTCAAGTAGTTCCCAGTCATATTCCATAATTGCACGATATGAAATAACGGATTGTGGCAGGTGTCTCACTCCTGATGTTGGTTCAGCTAAGACAGGCAAATTGAGGTTTCGTATTTCGTTGACGTGTTCACCAGCATTAGCTCCGGCAACGACAACTGTTGGAATTGATAGATATATGTAGTTGCTTTCAACTTCTTGGCTCACTGCTGTCTGCTCTTTGTAATCAGCGTCTTCAAGAGATTCAAGGATCTCTGCAGCATTAGGAGTTAGAGATGACAGCGGTTCAATGAACTGAAGGTTTAGCTGAACTGGCTGTGCGCGATTGCCCCAAGCCAACAGCACAGCCTTCTCTACTAGTTCTTTGGCTAGTTTTGGAAGGTTAGGAATGTCATCTTCTGTTGGTGCTGGCACATCGATACATTCAATTACTGCATCAGAGAATATGCCTACTTGGTTGGTAGTTTGGTTAGCACCCTTATCTCTAAGTTCTGCTGGTCGATCAGCAGTTAGCAGGATCAAACCAAGACCTGAATGATGAGCTTCTAGAACTGCAGGATGAAGATTGGCTACCGCTGTTCCTGAGGTAGTGATGATTACCTGAGGCCCACCATAAACAGCAGCACCTAAAGCATTAAAGCCAAGAGATCTCTCGTCAATTCGAACATGTAGATTTGCTCTTCCCGCTTCTGCTACCTGAGCTGCTGCAATAGCCAGCGCTTGTGATCTAGCACCTGGTGCTAACCAGAAGTCTCTCCCCCAAGCCGCAAGTTCAGCAATGATGTGGGCTGAGAATATTTGAGCTGGTGAAACTATACGGTACGCGTAGTGAGGATCTTTAGTTGTCATTGTCGTTCTTGAAACGAGACCCTAAATCTCTAAGGAAGTCAGCATCGTCATCTGGCGCAATAGGGCGAGAGCGCTTAGCTCCTTGACCTGAATCACCATCAATAGGTCTACCGATGGTGATGTATAGAAGTCCACCAATGATAGGGATGAATAAACACAATAGAACCCAAACAACCTTAGGTAAAACTCTCACCTGTCTAGGGTTGGCACTGGCTGCATAGACGGTTGTGAATATCTGGAAGATTGCCACAGCAACGATGACGGCAAGTTGGATTCTGTTCATGGGTCAATTCTAACCGAGCACCAAACATAGACTAAATACATGAGAAATGTTTGGCTCAAATACACCGTTTACAGACTAGGTCTGTTCGTTCTGCTCTGTGTGGTTCTTGGAGTCCTGGGTGTACCTTGGTTCTTTTCAGTGCTACTAGCAGCCATGCTTTCATTCGCATTCTCGATGTTCTTCTTAGGTCACCTGAGGGATGAGATTAGTAAGCAGATTCATGAGAAGCGAGCTAACACACTAGGTTCAGGAGATCCTGAGAGCGATGTTGAAAACGAAATCGTTGACCTAGAAGCTAAGCGTAAAAAGTCCCCAGCAAAGCCCGAGAGCGAATAGCAGGGCTGTAAAGCTAGTTAGCTGCAAAGCAAGAATCTGTTCTTTAGGCTTCTTAGCTGAGATAGCGATTATGTTGATAAACAGCACTGGCAGCAAAAGTAGATTCACAATGAAAGTAGCTGGTGCAATAAACCAAAGTGGTGCAACTATTGAGAACGGTGCCCAGGTGAGCACAAAGAACAACACCAAAGATGCAGTCTTACCAATCCTGGTTGAAAGAGTCTTCTTGCCACTTAGTCGATCAGATTCAATGTCTCTAATGTTGTTTATCAAAAGCACAGCAGTAGCAAAGCACCCTGCAGCTATTCCACCAAACACACTCAGAATGTTTATCTCTAAAGTCTGAACATAATCAGTTCCAATGGTTGCAACCAGGCCAAAGAAGATAAAAACAATTACTTCACCAAGCCCTGCATAGCCGTAAGGCTTCTTGCCTCCTGTGTAAAACCAAGCAGCCAAAATACAAACTAAACCAACAAGGATGAACCACCACTGAGCTGTTAGAACAGTAACAACTAACCCAAATACGCCAGCTAAAGCAAAGGACAGGAAGGCAGCATTTCTAACCTTCTTAGGTTCAACAAACCCTCCACCTGTCAGTCTTGCCGGACCCACTCTGTTCTTGTCTGTTCCTCTGATGCCATCGCTGTAATCATTTGAGTAGTTCACACCTATTTGTAAGAACAGAGCAACAGCCAAAGCTAGAAGCACTAAACCTAAGTTGAACTTGCCAGCAACCTGAGCAGTTCCAGCACCAATAAGAATTGGTGCAACAGCTAGTGGCAATGTGCGAAGCCTTGCTCCTTTGATCCATAACTTAACTGAACTCATTAGATACCTTCACTAAATAGTTGTTTCAAAGCAATCAAATCTGTCTTGCCACTAATCAGTCTTGGCAACCTATCAACTCGAATAACCCTAATTGGTTTGGCAGCTATTCCTAGTTGTTCAAACACCGCTCCTGCCATGTAATCAGCTACCTCAGGAGAACCAACATAAACAATCCCAACTCGCTCACCCCACTCAGTTGAACTAACTGCAGTTGCACCAACTTCAACAACCCCTGGCACACTTCCAGCCACTGCTTCAACCTGATCAAGGCTCATCTTGAGCCCACCACTAATCAACACACGATCTGCTCTACCAAGAATACGAAGATGACCTTGGTCATCCAGTTCACCTATGTCTTGAGTAACTAGGAAGCCTTCTTCATTAGCAACATCGTTAGCCAACATAGCTCCCTTGATAGCAACCCTGCCATCTTCAACAAGCTTTACCTCAACACCACTTAGAGCCTTACCGTCATAGACACAGCCACCACTTGTCTCAGCCATGCCATAGCTCTCAACAACATTGATGTTCTTTTCTCTAAAGAAAGAAAGTACTTCAGGACTTGTAGCCTGACCGCCAACAAGTACCGCCGTGAAGCGCTGCAAGAGCTTCACAAGGAAAGGATCTTGAGAAGCTAGCTGTTGCAATCTAACCAACTGGGTTGGCACAACCGATGTGAACTTAGCATCTGCAGTAAGCATTGTTGAAGACAAGGCAAATGCCTCAGGAGTGAAAGGAACAGCAGTGTTCATAACAATGGGTTGAACATCCGCCAGGATAGATCGAACTAGAACTTGAATACCTGCGATGTAGTTAATAGGAAGAGTAAGCATCCACTGACCTTTAGCACCAAAATACTCTTCTGTTGCTTGAGCACTTGCAATCAAAGCATCAGCGCTGATGCTTATTCGTTTAGGAGTTCCAGTTGAACCACTGCTCTCAACAATTAGTGCAGTTCCACTTTCAACAAACTCAGGTAAGCCAACAACAGGAACCTTCTCACCATTAATCTCTCTAGGTGAAATAAACACAGCACACTTACCTTCAAGTGCATCGGTTAGAGCAAGAAGAGCTCCAACAACATCATTAGCTGGAATTACTCTTACTGGTATTTGGGTCATGTATTTAGAAGTGCCAAGGAAATGGTGACCAGTCCGGTGCTCTTTTTTCAAGAAAACTGTCTTTACCTTCGATAGCTTCATCAGTTCCATAAGCCATGCGGGTAGCTTCACCAGCAAATAGTTGCTGACCAACAAGGCCATCATCAATCATGTTCATTCCATATTTCAACAAACGAATTGACTGCGGTGATTTACTTAGAATCTCTTTAGCCCACTCAACACCCTTAACTTCTAGTTCAGCATGAGGAACAACAGCGTTAACAACACCCATCTCATAAGCACGTTGAGCTGAATACTCTTGACCTAAGAAGAAGATCTCTCTAGCAAACTTTTGACCAACCTGGCGAGCAAGATAAGCAGAACCATAGCCTGCATCAAAAGAACCAACATCAGCATCTGTTTGCTTGAACCTTCCATGCTCACTAGAGGCAATAGAAAGATCAGCAACAACGTTCAGTGAATGTCCACCACCAGCTGCCCAACCGGGCACTAGAGCAATAACAACCTTTGGCATGAAGCGCATAAGTCTTTGAACTTCAAGAATGTGTAGTCGACCTGAGCTGTTATCTCCATACTCATAACCAGCACGACCACGAACTTTCTGGTCTCCACCGGATGAGAATGCCCAACCACCATCTTTAGGTGAAGGTCCGTTACCAGTTAGTAAAACAACACCAACATCGGTTAGGCCTTGAGCATGACTTAGAGCTCTTGCTAACTCATCAACTGTCTGAGGTCTGAAAGCATTTCTAACCTCAGGCCTGTTGAAGGCAATACGAACAACCCCTAGAGAAACGTGCTTGTGATAGGTAATGTCAGTTAGACCCTCAAAACCATCAACTTCAGACCAGATAGTTGCATCAAAGAGCTCGGATACGTGTTTGGACATACTCCTAGACTAACAATGTGGAGATAACCCCAGAAATCAAAGAACAGATCCTGAGCACAGCTCGGGTCCTATCTATCCCAATGCGGGTCAAGTTCAGAGGCATAACCACCAGAGAAGTTCTACTGTTTGAAGGCCCTAAAGGCTGGGCTGAATGGTCTCCTTTCACCGAATACGGAGATGAGGAAGCCAGCATCTGGCTCAAAGCAGCCATAGAGTTTGCCTTCGGAGTAATACCAGAACCAGCCAAGAAGACCATCAAGGTCAATGCCACACTGGCAGCAGTCAAACACGTAAGAGCAGCTTTAGAACCTTTCGGCAACTTCGAAGTAGTAAAGATCAAAGTTGCCGAAAAAGGACAAACACTTCAAGACGATCTTGACCGCATTCATGAAGTCAGAAAGTACTACCCAGAAGCACGCATCAGACTCGACGCAAACGGTGGCTATGACATCGAAACTGCGCTAACACTAGCCAAGGCTATGTATGAAGAAGGTGTTCCTCTTGAATATCTGGAGCAACCAGTCAAGACAATTGCTGAGCTTGCTGAACTAGGACTCAAACTAAAAACCATGAACATCAAAATTGCAGCAGATGAATCAGTAAGAAAAGTAAGTGATCCTCTAGCAGTTGCCCAAGCTCTCGCAGCAGATCTTCTAGTTCTAAAAGCAGCACCACTAGGTGGAATAAACAATGCTCTTAGAATTGCTAACGAAGCAGGCTTACCAGTTGTTGTTTCTAGTGCATTAGAAACCTCAGTAGGCATCAGCATGGGTGTATACCTAGCTGCACTACTAGATAGCGATTATGCAAGCGGTCTAGCAACAGCAGCACTACTAACCGAAGACGTAACTGACACTCCCCTAATTCCAATCAACGGAGAGATCCCAGTAACAAGAATCACCCCAAACAAAAACGCTCTTACCAAACTCCAAGCCCCAACAGACAGAACTGAATGGTGGATGGAACGGTTAGAGCGTTGTTTGAAAAACTAAGTCTTTACAGCCCTGAGTAAACGTGCAATCCCTTGAAGTACATATTTACGATGGTGAAGTTGAAGATGATGGCTGAGAAGCCGATCAGGGTTAGCCAAGCTGCTCGCTTGCCTTCCCAGCCTTTAGTTGTTGTGGCGTGAAGGTAAGCAGCGTAGATGGTCCAGATGATGAAGGTCCATACTTCCTTGGTGTCCCAACCCCAGAATCTGTGCCAGGCCTTATCAGCCCAAATAGCTCCTGCGATAAGGGTGAAAGACCAGAGAATAAAACCAATGATGTTGAACTGGTAAGAAGTTCTTTCAAGCTTTTCAACCTTAGGGAAGACCTTCAGTAACCTAGCGAGCCACTGCACTCCACGAAGTTTAGATTTAGCAATAAGAGTGCTTTCCTTCATTACGTGGATTAGCGCAAGGGTTGCGGCAATAGTAAAGAATGCTGTTGCAAGAACTGCAACGCTTACGTGGATAACCAACCAGTAGTCCTGAAGAGCAGGAAGTAGTGATTCGACCTGAACATAGAACAGAGTGTTAGCTGATCCAATTATTAGAACAACAAACCCGGCTACGAATGAGGAGATGAACTTTAGATCTCTGAATAGTAATGAGGCCATGTAAATAGCTGTGACTATGAATGCTCCTGTAATTGAGAACTCATACATGTTTGCCCATGGCACACGGTTAGCTGCGATACCTCTAGTTAGAACACCAACACCGTTAGCTAGCACACCGACACCCATTAGAACCAAACCAATGGCGTCTAGTCGGTTAGCAAACTTGTCTTTCTTTCCCTTGCCACCCGCACGCTTGGTTAGAGCCCAGGCAAGCACAATGAATGAGAAGGCATAGAAAGTTAGTGCAACCAAGACAATAACTCTTGAGAGTGTGGCTAGTTCTGGGTTCAGTGCAATTTCTGGAATCATTTACTCTTCTTCTTTAGTGATTTAGCAATATCTTTCACTAGCTTGTCTAGTGATTTGTCTTTTGATTTAGCAAGAGCTCCAACTTCAACTTCAGTCTTGGAAACCTTCACCCACACTCTTCTTCGAGGAATGATGAGCATTAAGACTAAGCCAAACAATGTTGTTAGGGCAAAGAACAACACCCAAATATCCAGTGGGTTATAGGTAATGTCCAAAGATGCAAATCTCTTTAGACCTTTGAACTCGACACTGCCTAAGTTATTAGGTAACTCAACGGTGTCACCTATAGAGAGCCTGAGTGCCTTCACTCCGCTCTTACCACCAGCGACCTGCTTCATGGCGTGAACGTCAAGCTTGTAAGCATTGACTGCTATGCCGCTATCTAGACCAAGGTTTCCAACATAGACGTTCATAGTCATTAGTGGATCCCAAGGATAAGGGTGGTTCGAAGTTAGTGCTCCTGTTGAAAGCTTGGCAACTGTTGGATAGAAGAAGGCAAGTATTCCAAACTGATCTGGCTTGGCATCAGGAACTTTGATAGCTCCTAGAGAAGTGAGATTTGAATCCTGCGGCAAGAAGACAACCGGGCCACTGTAAGAAACTGTTCCGTCTTTATCTCTCACAACTATTACTGGAGCGAATCCGTTACCGGTGATATAGACCTTTGCTCCAGGAAGATGCAGTGGCTCGTTCACTCTGATTTGTGATTTCACTAGTGGGCTTGTTGGTGTTTCTTTTGAAGACACCTTGGCAATGAAATCCATTGGCTTACCGTAGTTAGCTGGATTCTTGTAGTCATAGGTGGTGCTGAAGGAATCTAGTCTCAAGCTAAATGGTTCCATGCCGTTTTTATCAAAGAGCAAACCCGGAGCAAAGAAGTCATATGAAGCTTCATTGTTGACCAAGGTGTCGCCTTCAACTAAGACTCGCTGACCTTGGTAGCTGAGTCCTCCTCCTAGACCAACAGCAATAAGAACACCAATTAATGAGATGTGGAAGAAGAGGTTACCTGTTTCTCTTAGGTAACCTTTCTCAGCACGAATACCAGCCTCAGTTGCAATGACCTTGAATTTTCTCTTCTTCAGTAACACAACAGCGTTGTCTAGATTTACTTCAGTCTGAGTTAGTTGCTTATACGCAGGCAATCTAGAGAGATTGGTTGGTGCCTCCGGTGGATCTGCTCTTAGTGCTTTGTAGTGAACGCCAACTCTAGGTAGCACACAACCAATCAGAGAGATAAAAAGCAGTATGTAGATAGCTGAGAACCAGGTTGAAGAATAAACATCAAACAACTGGAAGTTATCTAGCCATACAGCAAGTTCTGGATTGTTCTTGAAGTAGAGAACGACTCCGTTAGGGTCAGCACTTCTCTGTGGGAAGACTGAACCCGGAATGGATGCCAAGGCTAAGAACAGTAATAGGTATAAAGCAATCTTCATGCTGGTTAGCTGACGCCACAGCCACCTAGCCCAAGACTTCAGCGATAGATCAGGTGCTTCAATAGGTTCGTTGTATTCCTTACGAACCTTGTATTTAGATGGCTGGGATGAAGACACCGCTCACCTCCGCAATGTAATCAATGACTTGCTGCCATAAGCCAGTAAGTAGAAGTAGGCCAAGAACTATCAGCAGCACACCACCGGTGAGGTTGATTGCTCTGATGTTCTGCTTGATAAATCCAATTGATTTAGTAGCCCAACTAAATCCTGCTGCAGCTAAGACAAAAGGCAGACCTAAGCCAATCGAATAGATAACAGCAAGGAACGCTCCTCTAGCTGCAGATCCTGTATCAAAAGCAAGGTTTAGAACTGCACCTAATGTTGGACCAATACAAGGTGTCCAACCTAATCCAAATACGACACCAAGAAGTGGAGCACCAACTAAACCAGCACTTGGTTTGATGTTTAGCTTCTTGGTTCTTTGGGCAAAATCAAAACCACCGATAAGAATGATTCCAAGGATAAGAACTAGAACACCAGATCCTCTTTGAATCCAGTTCTTCACTTCCCCAGAGAAGATTGAACCTAATCCACCAAAGCCCGCTCCTAGTGCAACAAAGACTGCACTAAAGCCAGCAACAAACAGAAGTGAGCCAGCTACCATTCTTGATTTGGTGTTAGCTGATCCTGAAACTATTCCAAGATATGCCGGGAGTAATGGCAACACGCAAGGACTGAAGAACGAAACTAAACCAGCAAGTAAAGCTATGGGTGCAGCTACCCATAACGGTCCAACAGTTATTGCTTCAAAGTTCACTAATTAGCACCTTCTGCATAAACAGTTTTGATAAGTGCCTTCAGTGTTGATTTCTCAGCAACGCCAAGTATTCGAGCTGCAGGTCTACCCTGTCTATCAATAACTAAAGTTGTTGGAACTGCTGATGGGGTCACAACACCTGTGAAGGCAAGAACAACATCACCTGATTCTGCATCCATGATGCTTGGGAAGTTAACCTTAAAAGATCTCTTGAAAGCATTTGCTGTGTCAGCAGTGTCTCTAACATTTACTCCTACGAACTGAACTTTGCCTTCATACTCATTAGCGAGTTCGACAATGTCTGGCATCTCAACCCTGCAGGCAACACAAGCTGCGTACCAGAAGTTGATTACTGTAACTACACCTTGAAGATTGTTTGAACTAAGTGGCAGACCATCACTTGCAATTCCACTCCAGCTAACTGCAGCTGATCTGTTCATTGGTTTGATTTCAGTTACTGTTCCATCACCAGATTGGTAGGTGTTGTTCATGTTTGGTGTCTCAGTGCAGGCTGATAAAGATGTCATGGCAATAGTTACACCAATAAGAACTGCAACTGCTCGTCTCAAACTGCACCTTTATCTATTGAAGCCAGGTTAGATGCTGGATCTAGGTAACCAACTTCAACTAGCTTGCCGTCATGTATTTCAAAAGTTGTGATGCTAGATAGAGCACATCTTCTCTTACGTGGATCATGCATTAGCTTCTTGCCATTAGTACTTAGATGCATAACCCAGATAGGAAGTTGGTGTGTAACTAGAACAACATCGCCTTCTAATACTGAATCAGCGGCCTGAATAATTGCTGAATGCATACGCTCGATGATTGAAGTAAATGACTCTCCCCAAGCCGGTTTGGCTGGGTTTCTAAAGTGCCACCACCACTGCGGCTTGGTAGCAATAGCCTTAGCGCTTAGCTTCTGCCCCTCAAATACGTTATGTGGCTCAATTAGCCTCTCATCGGTCTTGGCATCAAGCCCAAAGATTGCTTCAATTGGCTTTGCCGACTCTTGTGCTCTAACTAGCGGAGAGCAGTAAATAGCCTTTACATCAGCCCCCATGGCTTTTAGTTGCTGGGCACTCTCTTTAGCCATGGCGTGGCCAGTATCGGAGAGGTGGAAGTTGGGGAGTCTGCCGTATAGAACGCCACCTGGGTTATATACCTCGCCATGGCGGACTAGATGAATACGTTTAGCAGGCATGGCATCAAGTCTATCGCCCGCTAAACTTGGGGTTTAGTTGATAAAAACAAGGGACAAATAAAACATGCGCGAACGCATCCTGGTCAAAGATTTAGCAGCAAGTGAAGATGGCCCAGTAGTCATAGGTGGTTGGGTTGAGACCCTTAGAGACCAAAAGAGAATCCAGTTCATAGTCCTAAGAGATGAGACTGGTTCTGTTCAGGTCACCTACCCAAGACGTGAAGAAGTAGACGCCCTTGCTGACACAGTCTCTACCCTTACCTCAGGAAGCTTTGTCTGGGTAACCGGACGTCTAGTTCACGATGAAAGAGTAAAACTAGGCGGCATTGAGATCCAGCTAGATGGCCTTGAGGTTGTTACCCTGGCTGACCCTGAAACCCCTATTGCTGAAGACTCAGGTATTGATAAGCGTTTGGACTGGAGATTCATCGATCTTCGCCGTCCAGAGATGAACCTAGTGTTTAGAGTTCAGACCACCATTGAGCATGCCTGGCGAACATACTGGGTCAACAATGGCTTCATTGAGATCCACTCTCCTAAGCTCATGAGCTCTCCTTCTGAATCAAACGCTGAGCTATTCAAGATGGAATACTTCGAGACTGTTGCATACCTTGCTCAATCTCCTCAGTTCTATAAGCAAATGGCAATGATGGCTGGTTTCGGTCGTATCTTTGAAATTGGCCCTGTGTTTAGAGCAGACCCTTCTTTCACCTCTCGTCACGCAACCGAGTTCACCTCTGTTGACATGGAAGTTTCATACATTGACTCTCATGAAGACATCATGAAGATTCAAGAAGAACTTATGGTTGCTGCTATCACTGCTGTGAAGGAACAGCACGGTGATGAAATCAAGAGACTCTTCGATATTGATGTTGTTATCCCAACAACCCCATTCCCGAGAATTCCTCTAGCTGAAGCAATTGAAATTGTTGCTAAGCGTGGTCACGAGATTACTCGTGGTGGAGACATGGACCCTGAAGGTGAAAGACAGATTGCAGCTCACGTTGCAGAAACCTATAACCACGAGTTCGTCTTCCTAACTGACTACCCTTCAACTGTTCGTCCGTTCTATCACATGCGTCACGCTGATAACCAGAACCTAACCAACAGCTATGACCTAATCTGGCGTGGAACTGAGATCACCACAGGTGCTCAACGTGAACACAGATTAGAAGTACTTATTGAACAGGCTAAGTCAAAGGGTCTAGACCCAGCTGGTCTTCAGTCATACATGGACTTCTTCAAGTTCGGTGCTCCATCACACGGTGGATTCGGTATGGGTCTTCTAAGAGTTGTAATGCTTCTTCTTCACGAAACTAACATTCGTGAAGTTGGTTACCTATTCCGTGGACCTAACCGCTTAGAGCCATAAGCCATGTTTGAACGTTCTTCTCAAATCCAAGGCGTCAATGCCTCGTATACAGAAGGACAACAAGCACAGTTCAAAGCTCAGCATGATGCAATAGCTGAAGCAGTTGCAGAGCAGAAGCGCAAAGGCTCACTATCTAGTGACGTTGATGTTCAGAAACTAATTGTCGATCACTATGAATTCGTCAAACAGTTTTGGACACCAAACAAGCAGGCTTATAAATCCCTAGCCCTGACATATGTGCTAGACCCAGCATTCGAAGAAACCTATGAGTCATTCGAGCCAGGCCTAGCTAAATACATCAAATCAGCCATAGAGATCTGGGCTGACCAGAATCTAGCCGACTAACCTGGCGTTTTACTCCAGTCGATTACTTTGAGACGCGGCACTCGCTTGAAGTCCTTCACGTTCTGAGTGACTAAAGTCGCCCCTTCAGAAAGAGCATGGCCCGCAATCAGCGAATCAAATACACCAATTTGAGTACCTTTTCTAGAGAGTTCTACTTCAAGCAGGCCAGCTGCCTCTGCTGCTTCAGCACCAAATGGAACAACCGTGAGCATTGAAAGTATATGTTTCAATGACTTAGTTGATCGCGGTCCAAGCTTTTGGCTAGAAGTTCCTGCCCAGAGTTCCTGAGCGACTATAGCCGAGACTGCCATGTCCTCTAGTTTGGTCAACTCAAACTTGAGCAAGGTGTCTTGCCTAAAGCGAATGATCTCAATCACGGTGCTTGTATCCAAGTGATATTTCATTCTGATTCCTTGATGAGTTTCTCGATTGCAGGATGCAGACCTGGTTTTCTGTACCGCTTGACGTACTTCAGCTCTTTCAATTCAACCTTCTCATCTTCAGACATGTTTCTCAATTCCTCAATAAAAGCCATTTTGGCTTCCTCGCCAGAAATCTGCCTGATTACTACTGCCTTCAGTTTTTCGTCATACGTAATGCGCACGCGATCGGAATCGAATCTGAAATCTGCTGGGATGCGAACAGCCTGGCTTCCACCGTTCATAAACACTTTAGAAATAACGGCGGAGGACTTACCGCTGCGCTCTGGGCTTCTAGCTTCTAGCTTTTGAATCACTTTCTTACTCATCTCTCGCCCTGTCTATTTTGATTGTTGTCTATATAGACATATCGTATAGATATCTACAGACAAGTCAAGAGTGTTCAGCGAACGAATTCGTCTAAAGCTCCACGCAATCTCACTGGATCGATTCGCCAATAGTTATGGACTTTGCCATTGATCAAAAGCACTGGTACTTCCTCTGAGTATTTGTTCCAGAGTTCTTCATCAACCAAGATGTCGTGTTCAACCAGGTTGACCTGGATGTGTCTGGCTACCCCTGTGTACTCTGCTCTGAAGGCTCCAACTACTGCGTTGACCGTAACTCGAGCCTCATCACATAGATGGCAGCCTGATTTACCTATAAGGGTAAGGTCAATGGTTGTGCTCATGACTCCAGATTATTCCAGTTCTCTGCCTAGACTAGACAGGTGCCTAAATCTCCCAAGAAGCAGCCAGCGGCTTTCTTCGATGTCGACAACACGCTAGTGCGTGGCTCGACCAGCTATCAGTTTGGGAAAGAGGCATACCGCAGGAGGTTCTTTCCTCGCAAAGACTTCATTGCTTTTGCTTGGCATCAGGTTGTTTTCCTCACTAAAGGTGAGACAGACCACATGCTCTCTGCCATCAAAGACCGTGCCCTCGAGTTAGTTAAGGGCAGACCATACGCGCAGATGATGGAATTAGTTGCAGACGTTTATCAGCACAACGTGAAACCTAAGGTTTGGCCAGAAACTGCTCGCCTTGCTCAACAGCACATCGCAGCAGGCAGAGAAGTTTGGCTTGTGACTGCCGCTCCCCAGGAGATGGGTGATGAGATCGCGAAAGCTCTAGGCCTTACAGGAGCTCTTGGAACTCGACTAGAACATATTGATGGAATTTTGACTGGCAACATCTTAGGCAAACCGTTGCACGGTAAAGAAAAACCCAAAGCTATTAGAAAGCTTGCCAAGGAACGCGGCTTTAGTCTAAAGAAATCTTTTGCATACAGCGATAGCCACAATGACCTGCCAATGCTTACTCTTGTGGGTCACCCGGTTGCAGTAAACCCAGACAAGCTGCTAAAGATTTATGCTAAATCTGCTGGCTGGAAAATCTATGACTTCAAACGCAGAGAACTTCGCCTTCAGAAAAAGACCGTGAAGAAAGAAATCAAGATCGGTAAAAGAGGTTAAAGAAAAACCTGCCGGTTTAGCGGCAGGCATTCTTTGCTCTAAGAGCTAAATCACGAAGTGTTTACTTCTTATTACGACGTTGGTGGCGAGTCTTACGAAGCAACTTACGGTGCTTCTTCTTTGACATACGCTTACGACGCTTCTTGACAACTGATCCCACAAAGACCTCTTTATTTAGATAAACCCCTGTGATTCAGGGGTTCTTTCGACTCCTTGTATTCTAGCCCACGCTTGGCTGTTGGTAAAAACCCCTGC
>Ga0304730_1000459_pt1 | contig 35808 bp, 19 predicted proteins | sample M_130628_MF_Meta_FD_190474 | JGI IMG/M metagenome (GOLD analysis project Ga0304730, IMG submission 190474) | Freshwater microbial communities from Lake Montjoie, Canada to study carbon cycling - M_130628_MF_MetaG (v2) (version 2) | ecosystem: Environmental > Aquatic > Freshwater > Lake | place...
GCCCAACTTGAAGAAATTTGCTCTTTCACCTTCCATTGCTGCGCCAAGATCATCAAACTTTTTGCGTCCGTTAGCTACTGTGTTGCCAAACACTGCTAAATTTTTGCTGTTGCTTGCGATAAGATTCAAATACTCATCCATTTTCAACATGTTGGTGCCGGTTTTACGAGCACTATCTGCAACTTGTTGCAATCCTTCAGAAGTGGTAGCACCTGCGTCGGATAATTTTTTATAGGAAGCATAAGATGTATCCAGCATCTCTCTTCCCATTTCATTCAGCTTTTGCACAGTATCAAATGCTGCCAGACCTATAGCAGCCAACGCACCAACCACTGCTTTTACAGCAATACCGCCCGGAGTCAACAGAGTCAATGCTATTGCGGCCTGCTTGACAGCCGTGTTCATATTAGCAATAGATTCGTTAAACGCTGATGCCCCTTGGCGACCTTCGTACATGGCAGATGCTGCCGATCCTACAGCTTTGCCCAGGCTCTGCAACGACTGGGCTGCATTCATGCCCGATTGTGTTAGTTGTTGATCTCTGTATACTTCAGCCGAAGTTCTTCTGCGTATAGCATCTGCTGACTGAGCAGTGAGATTGCCGTAGCGATCAAACTCTATATTGAGCCGGCGTAGATGTTCGGCAACTGCATTCACTTCGTCATTTATGTCAGACATGTATTTTCACCTATAAGTAGTGTATATTTATAGGTGATCTATGACCCAATCTGCTAACCCGTTAAAACAATATTTCCGCCAACCCGCGATCTATCTAAGACTGCCCACAGGAGGAAAATACTGGCCATCGGGCTCTATTGAACTGACCCATAACGGTGAATTTCCAGTGTATCCAATGACTGCAATCGACGAAATAACTTATCGAACTCCGGATGCCCTGTTCAACGGACAAGCAGTGATCACAGTGATACAAAGCTGTATACCCAACGTCAAAGATGCGTGGCAAGCACCCACTACAGATATCAACAGCATGTTGGTAGCCATTCGATTGGCCAGTTACGGACATGAACTAGAAATCAGCAGCACCTGCCCCGGCTGCGAAACCAGTGAAGATTACGCATTAGATCTGCGTAACATACTTGATCAATTGAAATCGCCCGATTTTGAAAGCACATTGACTTATGGTGATCTAGAAATTGCATTTGGACCTATCAGCTATCAAAATCAAAACAAAAGCAATCAAGAACAATTTGATGAGCAGCGCATGATACGGAGTGTTACCGATTCAGACCTGCCAGAAAATGAAAAACTCCAACGATTGAATGATGCCATGCGCAGGATTACCGAACTCACAATAGATGCACTCAAATGGAGCATCACCGGCATCCGAGCACCAAACGCTATCGTGAGCGAAACTGAGCACATACAAGAATTCCTGCTCAATTGCGATCGCAAGTTGTTTAATATCATACGTGATCATGTGATCAATCTACGACAGACCAGCGAACTGAAACCATTGGATATTGTTTGTGAAAAATGCAAGCATGAATATCGACAAACAGTGACCTTGGACATGACAAGTTTTTTCGGACCCGCCTCCTGAATTCCACCGCCGAAGAAATCTCAACACTAGTAGACGATATGGAACAGGAGGCTGATGAGTTACGTCGGCAGAGTTTGAAAATGAGTTGGTACATGCGCGGTGGGCTGTCTTATGATGATGTGTTAAGCCTTAGCCATCGCGAAAGAACCATGGTCAGTGGCATCATCAAAGACAATCTTGAAACAACCAAAACCAGTAGATTACCTTTCTTTTAATGGATATCAAAACCGTCGCCCAAGACATACTCACCTGGTCAGAAACTTTTGTAGAAGTTCCACACCCGGCTCTAGGTGGCTGGCCACCTTGTCCGTTTGCACGGCAAGCACGGCTGAAAGGCACCGTGGGTATATTTGTAGGCCGAGAACCATACTTTGATCTTGAATCACGGGCTGCACTAGGCATGCAACAATATGAAGTTATAGTGTATGCTTACGATCCCACTGAATGGACTCTTGAGTATTTTTCACCTAGACTACGAGCAGCCAACCGAGATTTTTTGCTGGCAGCAGATTTAATCGTGTTGGAAGATCATCCTGCCGACGTAGAAGACGTCAACGGTGTGATCATGAATCAAGGCAAGTACGCATTGTCACTGGTACAAAGTCTGAGTGATCTTGATCGACGAGCGCACCAGATAGCTGACAAAGAATTCTATCATGCCTGGCCCGAAGACTATCTCACAGGCCTGTTTGAGCACAGGCAAGATCCAAGGAAAACATAATGTATAGTGTACATCAACCATGGGATCCGCTGCGAGTTTGTGTAGTCGGCAAGAGTTATCCTCCTGAGTTTTATAGCTTTATAAAAAATCCACGACTACGCAGTTTGTTTGAACGTGTTGCTGCCGAAACAGAAGAAGACTTTCAAAATCTTGTGGCATTGCTTGAAAAGTTCAATGTCAAGATTGTAAGGCCAAATGTGCCTGAAGTACAACTAGATCGGTTGTTGACTCAAAATCGTCGCATACCCGGTCCGGTCAGCATGATTCCAAGAGATCAGATGATCATGATTGGATCAGAATTTTTTGTGTTTCCGTACGACAACATCAGCATAAAATCGTCCGGACGAAGTATCATGCCTCCCAGCAATTGGACTAAAAAAAATTACAACAACTTTAAAGGGCCGGATTGGCCACAAGAATTCACTCCATTTGATCAACTTCCGGTCTGGATCCAAGAAGAATGCAAAAACTTGTTTCAGTTTGAGTTCAGGCCAGGTGACAATGCTGATGAAATTATATCCAAGGCCAGTGAGTTTGACTGGTGGGAACCAGTTACCAGTCTTGTGAAGTCAGCTGGTAATCCTATTATCGAAAATCAATATCATGACATTTTAAATCAGATTCCGGCCAATGGAATCACCCGCATTGGCCGAGATCTATTTTTTGGAATATCAGAATCTGCAGACATTGATAAAATTAAAAAACTAACTGAACATTTTTTTCCAGACTATAGAAATCACATCGTGACCACCGGTGGACATATTGACGGTTGTTTTACTCCTGTCAAGCCCGGTCTTATCGTCAGCATAGAAGACATGCCTACCTACGCAGATACATTTCCCGGCTGGGAGGTTGTGTATCTAGGAGGAGAAAGCTGGAACAAAGTCAGATCATTCTTGGATCTCAAAGAAAAAAATCAAGGGCGCTGGTGGATCAAAGGCAGCGAATACGATGACGAATTGATTGAATATGTAGAAACATGGTTGCAAGATTGGGTAGGGTATGTGGAGGAAAGTGTGTTTGATGTAAACATTCTTGTGATTGATCAGCAAAATGTCGTGGTCAACGGCTACAATGAAAAAGCATTTGATGCGTTTAAACGACACGATGTGACTCCTCACATCTGCCCTTTACGACATAGATATTTCTGGGACGGTGGTGTACATTGTGTCACACTAGATCTAGACCGAGCAGGTACACAGCAAGATTTTTTCCCCAATAGAACATGACATATCAATTTGCCAGAATCAATCTTGCCCAGACCAACTATGAATCTTCTGTAGAGTGGCAGTTTATCACCAGTCGTGAGCCTGACGTACTGGCTCGTCTAGACGACATCTACAGAACCTATTGCATCTACAAACACTTTGTGAGTGTGATGCCCGTGTTTCATTCGAGATATTGCGACCCTATGGCTGACATCATTGGATACTATGATTCTGGCAAACTGGTGGCCTGGAGTCTGATTCGCAGATTTGATCAGCACAATGCACAATGCGATCAGTTTGCATGGACTTATCACAAGCCTAAATTACGCATGGGAATAGAAACCATGAAAACAGAGTGCGCTATCTACAAACAACAAGGATTTGAATACTTGTACCTAGAGCAAGCGCACTTGTACAAGTCAGAAATTGACGGATTTGAAATACTAGGACCACTGGAGTAACACATGGATTTATATACAATTTGGGCTGACAAACAAGGTGACATCTCAGACCTTGACTGGGTAAACGGAATGAAAAGTTTTTTTGATCATCTGATAAAAGAAGACCGCATGGTCACATATCGCATCACCAGGTGCAAGATGGGTTTTCGCAGTATTCCCGACATGCCAGAATGGATGATCATCATGGAGTTCCGTGACATGGGCCAGATGGATCGTGCATTCAAACGTGTGGCACCGCTCAAAGGTGAGCTTGAGGACAAGCATCGCAGCTTCAATCAGTTTGTGTCGGGCAATATACAGCATGCATTGTTTAGAGATTGGCCAGATACCAATTTAGACGACCAATGAAAAAAATTGTTTGTTCTTTCAGTGCTTTCAGTGTGGGTTGCACATTTGTTGACTGGAGCATACATTATCTAGCAGGAAAAGATCAGTATTATTCTTTTGCACAACAAAAGTGGATTCCATTGGTAGCCAACCCTCTTACAGACTGGAATGCCCATGGCCATGATAGAAATCATCCCAGTGGGATAGAAAATGTAACTGCAATGATACAACAGGCAAGTCACATGTCTGAATCAGGATTGTATAGCATGTATCCGTGTACTGCCGAATCAGATCATGTGCGTAAAAAACTAAAAGTAGATCTTGAACAGCTGGATGAAAAAAAATTCATGCAGTTAGAAGAAGATTGGCATGCAGATGAATTTTCTAAGATATTTGATCAGTGTGCTACCAACGCTCAAGTGATCTTTATACATGATACCAAATCTATCAACTGGTTTCAACTGTTTGGTCATCAGCGTATTAAATACAATGTATCACTTGACGAAACAGCTGAGATAGCATACAGAAAACAAAGTTTTCATAAAAAATCAATCGATCACTGGAAAAATCTTGGCTTGGAAAATATCTGGGATGTGAGAGAACGCCAGGCATTAGATACAAGATTCCTGGAAATGTCTACTAGTAAATTAACAGATCAGTGTGATTTTTCAAAACCACATTTTAGAGCCAGTGTGTGTGACCTGTGGCACCGAGGAGTCCGGTTGTTCCAGGAGATCATGACATACTTGGACACGCCTATTGATCCAGATAGGCTAGCTCAATGGATTCCTATATATCATGCATGGGCACAAAAGCCATTGGCACTGATGCAGTTTGGGGACAGCTTTGAAGATACGATAAAATGCATAGTGAATGGTTGGTACAAAGAACTGCCAGAACTCACATTTGATCAAGAGGTTATGATACAACATGCGCTGATTTACCAACACAATCTCAATCTCAAAACGTGGCAACTAGAAAAGTTTCCAAGAAACACTATAGATCTACATCAATTGCTTGAGCCAAATGTGCATACGCTTGTACTCACATATGAAGAACTTCGTTAACGAAGTTCTATTGATTTCGCTGCGCTCATCAATGTTTTTTTGTTTGCTTGACTTAGTATCATCTAGATTATGTGGTCACAATTCACCGTATGCACGGTGAATTGATGCATCATCTGAGTGACAGCAGTCATCTACGGTAATGAGATTGTTCATTTGCTATTTGCAAATAGCAAATAAGAACGCGGAGGCGGTTGACCGGTACCCCCTACTCAAGCTTCACATATCAACGGAACCCTAGTAACCCGATCGAGATCCAAGTCCTATAAGCATGGGGTGTATCTTCTTCACAGCGCCCAAACCATTTGTTGCCTTAAGTTAGCAATTATCTTTGACGCCCAAGTCCAGACCGGGTATTGCACCGTTCCTCAATGGGGTTGAGTCATATCACTCAACACAGAGTCGTGATTAAATTTTGTTTAGAATTTGGCGGCCATGTACTCTTACCTGTATATGGCCATTGTAATAATCTTGTGATTCTAATACTCTTCTACTGAACTGTTCGCGTGCCTCAACGTATGAGCACTCACTCTTGCTTGCACAGTAAAAAAGTATCTCTCTGGTGAAATTGTCGGTGCCTAGTTTTTCAATGTCTGCGGATAGTTCTGCGCTAGATCCATAATATTGTTGCCAATCTGAATCAATTTTGCTTCGTATCCGCTTTTTCTTCTTGATGCCGTTCTTTTGTTTGACTACTTTGTAAGTGGTTTTTGAGAACTTTGCCAGTTTTTTGCCTATGTATTTGCGTCCAGATAGATTATTTGTGATCAAGTATACAAACCCCACACATGTTTCGGGCAATGTCTCCACTGGAGTGTTTTGATGTAGCCATGTCATGTTGCAGTTTTATTACTTGAGTCATATAGTTATGCCTTTTGATGTGGGTTTAATGATTTTTCTCGTTGCCATTGGTTAGTAAACGGTGTTTTAATGCTGCCTGAGCAAGTTGCCTTACAAGTTTGATTTGGTGTGTCAGTTTTCCAAGTTTGCTGTATCTGATTGAATTGAGTTTCTGATGTAAAATTTTTGCTGCCTAGCCAGCAGCAAGGGCTTAATTTTCCTTGTGCAGTTATATAGGCACTGGATTCGTTGAGTGCATGGCAGTTGATCGGCCCATCTGCGATCACAGGTGATTGCCAGTTGGATGGCATCTGCAATGTTGTGCCCAGTAGATCTCGCTTGCTGACCTTGGCGCGGAACCACGTGAATCCTATATCTCGTGCCAGTTGTTCACATTTGTCAACTTGATGTTCGTTGTGCTGATACACCAGCATATCCCAATGTGCGGACCCGCCTGCTGAAATATAGCCTCGTATGTTGGTCATGAGTTTAAACCAATTCACATTCCTTCTATACATGTGATTGGTATCTTCAAGGCCGTCGATGCTAAACACCACATAGTCTTGAGATTGATTAAACAACTTTCCTAAATTATACCACCAGGCTCGATTTTGCAATGCACCATTGGTGTTCATACCTAAAGTGATACTGGGATTCACAGATCTAAAGTACTGATAGATCTCTTGTGTGTGGTGCCCGGCGGCCGGATCACCGTAGTTGCCACACATGAACATCTTGCTAAGATTTTGTATCTGCTGATCTGATATCACAGCAGAAATCTGATCAATGCTGAGATGATGCTGAGCATGCCGATCGAATGTGAGATCGGTTTCTCTGGGACATAGAGGGCATGCTGCTTGGCATACATCTGTAGGTTCTACGTGCAGGACTTTTATATCACGCAAGATCAATATCCGTTGAGTACGAAGTGAACCCATTCTCTTTTACCACCCTGAGAATGTTTTCTACCCTGCTAGTCAGCTCGTCTCTGTGACTGACCAACCAAATGCTCTTGTGACGTTCTCGGCTCATCTTCTTCAGCAAGGCTAATGCATTCTCTACGCCTTGTGTGTCCAATCCAGAATCAATCATCTCATCAATGAACAAGATATTGATAGGTTGGTATAGACTTTCCCAAACATCGCGGAATGCCCAGCTCATGCTCAGTATCAGTCGATTACGTTCGCCACGGCTTAGATTGTCAAAGTCCAGTTCACGACCCAGCTCTTCGATGCTCACTGTGAGATCGTTCTGGAACTTCACAGTGTGTGGCAATCCAATACGATCAAGATAGTGTGTGAGTCGGCTGTTGAGATAACTCAAGTTCTGATCAATGATCTTCTTACGCACAAAGCTATCTTTGCTGGTGAGCAGTTTGAGCAAAAACTCTTGGTGTTCCTGCAATCTAGTGTGTTCGTTCAGAGTGTCATAGGAAACTGCCTGCAAGGCCTGCTCGCTCATGTCTGCGATCTGTTCGCTGTAAGGGTCGGTTTCTGCTGATCGAGCAACAAGATCCTTGTTCAATGTATCCACGGTGTTCTTGTGATTCAGCGCCTGTTCCAGGCGGTCATAAAACACAGTAGGTGCTGTGCCTAATGCACCAAGTTCTAACAATCGATCTTGGTGTTCCTGTCGTTGTGAGAAATTTGTCAGCAGTTGCAATGCAAGTTCTTGCAAGGTCTTCTCACGCTGTACTTTCACAGTGTCAAGGCTGTTGTCATGGATTTCTGTGCCACAAGCAAAACACTTGTGACTGGCAATCTGATTGAGGTCCTTATCAATCTGGGATTTTTGTTTTTGCAGTTTTGCATCGTCAGCATCAATCTGCCGTATCCAGCGATTGGCTTCGTCAATGGCTTTCTTACTTGTATGATACGTTTCTAGATCTCGGTGTGCTTGTACTTCTGCTGCAATATCAATATGTTCAAGATCGGCAATACCTTGTGCTAGGCCTTCTACATCTTCGGTCTGCTTGCGTAGCCACAGGGTTCGACGTTTTTCTAAACTAGTAATCTGTTCCTCGATTCTCTTGTTGGCTTCTTGCACAGCACGGATACGCAGTTCTTCTGTTTGTATAGAGTCCTTGGTTTGTCTGTTGAGTTCTTTGATGCGATCAGCACGTTCACTCAGTAGTGTGATGCCCAGCAATTGTTCGATTATGGTTCGTTGCTCATTGGCTTTCAAACTCAAGAACGGCGGTGTGTAAGTGTTCAGTGCCACAATGTGTTGGAACATGTCGTGACTCATGCCTAACACACGCTCAATAGCTTCTTGTGTTTCTCTTGAATCGCCTTGTGCTTCGTCCTGTGCTGCTTGATGTTCGTCGTTGACATAGAATTTGAGCACATTGGGTTTGCGCCCGCGTTCAATTTTGTAGTTCTGACCGCTGACACTGAAGTCTAAACTGACCAGCATGTGTTTGGAATTGGTTTTGTTTACAAGATTGTCTTTGCGGATGTTGCTCAGTGCTTGCCCATACAGGGCATAACTTAATGCATTGATAATTGTGGTCTTGCCCGTGCCGTTGCGAGAACCATCACCGCCCATGTCTAGGTTCTCGCCCAGCACCAGCGTGAGATCACTGCGATCAAAGTCAATGGCCTGCGTGGTATTGCCCACGCTCATAAAGTTTTTTACTGTGAGGTCGCGTAAGTGGATCATAGATTCTGGTAGATCTTCAGTAGTAGTTTGTTGTCGTAGAATTCGGATTCAATGTTGGTAATCTGATCTGTCACAATCTGATCTACTGATTCAAATTTGATCTCTCCTGGAGCCATGTCTGTATCTACAGACGAATTCTTGTTGGGTATTAGAGCCATCTCTCTGAGATTGTAATCCTTGATGTATGTTTCTTTGATAAAGTTGGCTTCTTCATATGAAATCTCAATATCCAAGTTTACACGAACATGCATCCTGGGTGCAAGCAAAGTGGCAGCATTGTCGATAATGTTGGCCAGTCCTAACACACGATATCTGGGTTGATCGGGCCAAGCATGATGTACAGGATCCCGGCCCCACTCAAGGATAGTAAGGCCACGAGCATCGTCACCGGCATCTGCGTAGTTGTGCGGGAAGCAGTTGCCTATGTAAGTGATGTTCTTCTTGGTCTGGCGTTTGTGGAAGTGACCAGTAAACACATGTTCAAAGTTGTTGAAATCTTCTCGTCGCACTTCGCCGTGATCCGGCATTTCTACCATGGCATTCATAAGATATCCGGGCAGTTCAAAATGCCCGAACATGTATTTGCCTTTTAGTTTGGGTATGCGTTTATGATCGTCACCAACCAGCCAAGGAGCAATGACCACATCACCACCGGAAAACCAATCGTTACAAATTTCAACATTGGGGAGGTGGCGTGCCCATTCAACACTTTGAATATCACGCTTGTCCCTATAATATAGATCGTGATTTCCAGGAATAAAATATACTCGATCAAAGTTGGCATTCATGTGCTCCAGCGCCCGTAGGCTGTAGTTTAGTGTGACGATGTTGAGACTGGCTCTATTGTTGTGCCAATCGCCAAGGAACATGCAGGTCTCACAACCTTCCGACTTGGCTTTGGCAGTGGCCCACTTCACAAAGTTTAGGCAGTCCTCATTGTGAGTGGTGCTGTTGGATTTCAGTCCAAAGTGGATGTCAGTGAAGATCGCGGCTTTGCGGAATAGATTAGTCATCGTGTGATTTTACATGATTTAGTATGCGTTGGGCAATAGCCTTGTGGCTCAAAGGGCCGGCATGCAATCCATCGGTGCCGTAGTCTACATGCAATCCATAGCTAGAACAGTACTCAGGGTACTTGACATATTGGGATACATAATCATATGATTTTCCAAAATCGCATATTGAGATTATTATAAATCTGCAACCGATTGAATGTAAAAATTTAGTACCAGTGTTAAGCAGGCTCAGTTGAGTAAAATATAGTTGTTCGTCGTTCATACAATCGACCAGTATTCGATCCTTGCTACAGTTAAGAACAACTTCCATAACATGATTACCGTTAAATCTGCTGACACGCCCAGGAGTAGTTAATTGCCATATTACTGTATCTTGTGGTTTAATCTGGCAGTTAAACAAATGTCGATGGCTCCATGTTAAGCTGCTGCCAGGTTTAGTAATCAATGCCACCGGCAAATCTAAATATTCAGACTGGGACAACCATTGCCCGTAGTTAAGCTCGTGATCACGCAGTCCAACTCCATGACTGTGACTGCATCCAAACACCCACAGCATAGGATGATCTAATCTGGTGTTGATATTAGGATGATCAGTAAATTGTTCAATACCCTCACAAGCAGTTGCAGTTGATCGTGTTAGATACTGATACAATGATAATGATTCTTTGTAGATATTACCGTTGAGGTCAAATCCACGCGGCTCGAATCTAATCATATCAAACTGCGATGAAATTTGAATAATTCGATCTACAGGGAGATCTCCTAATGATGTATGATATGCGCCTGGCGGCAGATTTTTTCTGTATGAATCCAATAGTACTGAATTGGGATCAACATGTGAAAAATCACATGTTGATGCAGTCAAATATAAAAGTTTCTGGGTCATTCGTCTAGAGTACTAACAACCGGTCCGGACATGGCAGCCATACCTGCCTTGCCTGAATTCTGTCTAGTCCACGAAGGATTCAACCCATTCATCTCTAAAATATCGTCACGTATGTTTTGATTCTTCTTTTCAATGTTCAAGATGCGAGTGAAGCTGTTGGTGATAGCAGCGGTGTAGTACGCAAACGGATTCTGCGATTTGGATTCATCAAACTGCAATCCAATCTGGCTCAGCTGTAATAATGCCTGGCCACGCATCTCTTCATTATAGGTGTATCCACGCCAGTTTGATCTTGTGGCATAACGCTCGCACAGCTTCATGAACATGGTGGCCAGCTTGCGTGTCATCTCTCCGTGGTCCTTGGAGAATTCACCATCACCGAGACTGCCCTTCCAATGACTGCGTCCTACTATAAACGGTGCTTTTTCTTCGTCTATTCTGTAGTGTTCAAATGGTGGAAAATTCAATCGCACATGATTCAAACTCAACACTGGTACGTCTAGCAACTCGCCTAGTGGATCGTCATCTTCTACTGCGTCATCTAGATCTAGGATATCTTCCAGACGTTTGCGTTTGGCTTTGGCTTCTGCTTTGGTTATTTTCTTAGGCGCCATGGGCACATGATCCCATACGGTGATGCGAAAAACGATATCTGTGTTGGGGATTTTCTTGGGATCAACTATCTCACCGGTTTCACGTTTGATGCGATCTGCACGATTGCGGCGCGCTTCAGCAATGGTGCGTTGATTGATCTTGTCAAGACTGGGCAGGATGATATCAAATTGATGATCTGCCACACGGTCTTGGTACCAGCAGTAGTTGTTTTTGCTTAGATGTATTTCTTTGAGGATATCTCTGTTGTTGAGATAGTTAACACGGGGTGCTGACTTTGGTAATAAAGACATGAATTCTCCTGATATGTATTTATTGTAACACATTGTGTGATGTTGTCAACCTTTATATAAACTATGCCGTTTTTGCACCTGCTAAATAAGATACAGGAACAAAAATGGCGCAGATATACGATCCCAATCAAGCAGGAGCATTCAACAAGCTATTACAAAGTGGGCTGAGTACGGCTAACGCAGCCGTGCAGGCCGGTATTTCATCGGCTGCTGCCAGTCAGTATGGACTAGGAAATAATGGCAATCTTGGTGCGCTGATTCCCGGAGCCAATGCTGCACCAGCAACTGCTCAGTCTACATTCCAGAATGTGGATTTTGCACAAACGGTGTCTGGACAGCCTGTGCAGACAGCGCAACTAAACATCGCCCCTGCACAGCTGGACACGCCACAGACCATTGTTCTTACCACACCAACGGTCACCGGCCTGGATCTCACAGCCACCAGTCCATTTGCTGCATTCGACCAAGTACAAGCGGTACCTCGTCCAACATTAGCTGCTGAGGCAGCACCCAGCCCCACTACATTCTCAGCCACAGACCCTAGGGTGTCCTCATCTATCCCTAATCCAGTGATAGTGACTACTTCTGATGCTGCCCGTGATGCAGCAATCAGTGCATCACGTCCGGGATACGATCAAGCACCGCCGGTGACTGATACAAACATAGCAGGAGGCATACGACCACAAGATGTGGGCCCAGCTAATTCTGCACCGGCACCGCAACTGGTACCAACACAAACACTTGATCCTGCTACTGCTCAACAAGCCTTAACACCCGCAGCGGAACCAGTCAATGCTAACACAGCCGGATTACCAATACGTAACGAAGAAGGGCAAGTGGTGCAGGGTATCCTTCAAAATCCCGAAACCGGAGAAACTTATTACACTACTGCTCCGGCGCCGGTGCCTTCGCCGGAAAATCCAAGCGCAGAAAATCAGAGCAACGCCGAAACAGCTAGGCTGAACAATGCCAATCAGCAGGCTGCCATACAATCAACCTACAAGCAACCGGGCAACGTGGAGTGGCGATTCCGTATCAGTCTGGCAGAAGGCGCCGATTATCTTTACAAAGCCGGCGGCGGTGCCGGATCTCCTTCGGCTTCCGGTGGATTTTCAGGAGCACAATTTGGTAATACCGGTGCTGGCCCCGGCATATTAGCACCATTGATAGGTACCAATGGCGTGGTGTTTCCCTACACTCCTCAGGTGCAGATGACCTACCGTGCCAAATACAACAGCTACGAACTGGTGCATTCAAATTATCGTGGCGCGTTCTATCAGAACAGCAGCGTGGACGACATCAGCATACGTGGTACATTCACTGCACAAGATACCTATGAAGCAGCATACATGTTGGCTGTGATACATTTTTTCCGTTCAGTGACCAAGATGTTCTATGGCCAAGACAAACAACGCGGCGCACCACCTCCATTAGTGTATCTCAGCGGCTTAGGTGACTATCAATTCAACAATCATCCTGCTGTGATCACATCATTTGACTATTCGTTGCCTGCAGATGTGGATTACATACGAGCTAACCAGCCCAACAATTTTGGCACTGATCTGTTGAATCGCCGTACATCTTATGCAGCACCGCCATCTAATCCTCTATCAGCAATAGCCAATAGACTAGCAAAGGCTTTTTTGTCTCCTGGTGCTGAACCACAGGTACCAGATCCACAACCTGTGACTAATTCGGTGACCAACACCGCAACAGCCACATATGTTCCAACCAAGATAGAGATAAGTCTGAATCTAATGCCTATGCAGACCAGAGATCAGGTCAGCAAACAATTCAGCCTGGCAAAATTTGCCGACGGCAACCTACTACGCGGAGGATTCTGGTAATGGCCACATACGACACAACCAGTCCATACTACAATACACCATTCACTCAGTTCTATCTTGACAAGATGGTCAATAGACCTATACCGGTAGAGAATGATGATCTCACATTTACGATCAATCTCACATATCAATATCGTCCTGACCTGTTGGCCTATGATCTGTACGGCACACCGGCATTATGGTGGGTGTTCTATCAACGCAACCCCAACACATTGACCAAGCCGCCTTTTGATTTCACAGCCAACACATTCATTTATCTGCCCAAGATCGGCACACTGAAAACAGCACTGGGATTCTAACGCATGGCCACTACACTACCTGCGGCTACTCAATACAGCTATAATAAGCCCAATACAAACACCGCAGCCACCAAAGAAGAAGTAGCACCGGGTGTTCGAGTTAGTGTATCCGGCGTTGGTCCTAAAATAATAAAACCAACACCTAATGTATTAGACAAATTCAGTAGTTACACATATCAGGCGTCGATTTATCTGTTGACTCCTACGCAATATGGTAATTTTCAAGACGGCAATAGGATTATTCCCAACAGCCAACTTCTGTTCCAGAGTGGAGGGAAAGCTGCGGGCACCGGTAACAAATTTTTTGATAATGATTTTTACATAGACAACATAACCATAGAAACTCTCACAGCTGGCAAACAAACCCAAGGTGCGCACATGGCCACGGATATAAAATTTACCATAACCGAGCCCATGGGTATCACACTATTAGACAGGCTCAAGAATGCTGTGGCAGCTCAACGTCCAAATTCAAAATCCAACTGGGCAGCAGCACACTATCTCATGGTCATAAGTTTTTTTGGATACGATCAAAACGGCAATCTAGTCACGCCCGGAACTACTATAACCGCAACCGGCACCCAGAATCCAAAAGCAGTTGTGGTAAAATACATTCCTTTTTTGATCAAAGATGTTAACTGGTCAGTGGGTAATAAATTAGTCAGTTATGAATTTACCGGTGCACCAGTGGGACAGCTGACAGGTGGCAGTTCAAAAAGCGGAACTATCACATCTGATTTTCAGATCACCGCCGGCACAGTGGGTGAATTTTTTGGTGGAAGATCTATTACTTCGGCATCACCTTCGGGTGCTCCGGCAGATTCTCCAGGGCAGAGCACCACGCCATTTAAAAGTACCGGTGACGGAGGAGCAAATGCACCCGAAACTGCTGTGGCAGCTCCTACGTCTTCCGCCGGGGGGCTAGTAGAAGCACTAAACGCAAATGCAGTGCGGGCGGCAAAGCAAGCTGGATACAAACAACCTGACGAATATGATATTGTGTTTGTTGATGCCGAAGAAATTAAATCGGCTGCTCTGGGGGCTTTGGAAACTTTTAAAAACAAGAAAATTGTGCCAATGGCTAAACCTGCAACTGAGTCTCCTGGTAGTCTAGATTCCTCTAAGACCCCTGCTTCCACTACCAGGTATACTATTCCTATAACTGCTGGTATGCCAATTATTAAAATGCTAGATCTTGTCATACGTGACAGCCAATACATTACCAAAAAGCAAATAACAACCAATGATTCCGACGGCGGCATTAACGCAAGCAGCAATAATACTGATCCGCCCACCTGGTATCTGATTACATTTTCCGCCATGCCCAAGGAATATGACGATGCACGAAACGATTATGCTTACAAAATGAGATATACTATAACCAAGTATGCAGTACCAAATTTGCATAGTACTAGGTTTCCGGTATTAAAAACATTTCCGGGGCTGCACAAAGAATACAAATATTGGTTTACCGGAGAAAACACAGCCATACTAGATTTCTCAGCAAGATTTGATAGCATGTACAAAATGACAACCAACGGTGCGGGCGATAAGTCGGCCCTGGCCGCACAGCAGCAGATATTATCTGCCAGCAGAAATGATCTTTATCGAGATGAAGTTTACCTCCTGAAAACAGGATATGCACCTCGTAGTACACAACCGGTTGGCATTGGGTCCAATAATGTCAACGAAGGCAGCGCAAATGCTGCTGAATATCTTTACGCGCCGGAAACGCTAGGTACCTCTAAGATCCGAATAATCGGTGATCCTGCTTGGATACAGCAAGGTAGTTTAGTTGGCCCTATTGGGATCAATGGATTCAAACAAGAATCTGATCAGGGCTTTTTGCCCGACGGCACTATTTCTTTTGATACCGTGCAAGCATTATACGAGATCGCATGGCAACGTCCCGAGGACTATGATATCTCAACTGGCCTGGCCGATCCGTATGCCAAGACATTCCAAAAATATGGCGAAAGAGAACCATTGCAAAGTAATATCTATCAGGCAACGAAAATAGTGCATGAATTCCGTAACGGACAATTTGAACAGACCATTGAAGGATTGATATGTCTATTCAGTAAACCAAAGCAGATCACCACAGCAGCACAATACTCTGCGGCAGATAGCACCCGAGCCGCCATTGGAGAGTCTCCAAGCTCTCGAACTCAACCCGCAACAGCATCCCCGTCAAACAGATTTGGGACCAACACAAATACAGCAGTCGCACCGGCAGCAGCCGCATCAGTAGTATCAGCAGCAGCAATCAGCACAGGCACAATAGCGGCACCTATTGCGGACCAGGCCGCAACAGCAGCTGGTTCAAATGTACCAACTACTACAGCAGAACAATATGCTGCTGTAGATAATGCCCGAAGCCCAATAACCGATGTTACAAACATAGTGCCTGCATTGCCGCCCTCGCCAGTGACCAGCAACGGACAAACCGTTGGCGGATATGGATTTGGTGCTGTACTAAATTCTCCTCCGGTATTAGTCCCGGGCGCAGGCCGAACATCAATTGATGCACTGCAAGCCGCTGCTGTAAATGTATCACCTTATCTAACACGTAGAGATCCATAATGGCAAATAATATTCAGCGTAATAAAAAAGATCCCAGTTATAGATTTGATCGTGGCGGATACCCAGCAGAATTTGGCCCATTCACTGGAGTGATCAAATCCACCGTAGACCCCACTAGATCTGGCAGATTGCAAGTGTACATTGAGGCGTTTGTTTCTGGAAATCTTAACGGAGAAAACCCAACAACTTCGACTTCGCCCGAGGACGATCCTCAGAATTGGACTACGGTCAGTTACATGCAACAATTTGGCGGTGCCACTCCGCCACAGCCCACAGGTGGATCTACCGATTCACTTGGCAGCTATCCAGGAAATCAAAACAGCTATGGCATGTGGTTTACTCCGCCAGATGTGGGCGTGACCGTGCTGTGTGTGTTTGTAAATGGTCAGCGCGACCAAGGATATTACATTGGCACGGTGCCTGAACAAGGGTTGGGCAGCATGTTACCAGCCATTGGCTCCAGCTCACAATATCTGGTTGATGACAATAACGAAAATCAAAAGCAATATTTTTCTGAATCTGCACTACTGCCAGTGACTGAGATCAATACCAATAACGCTGAAGTTTTTAATGACCCGGCATTTTTTACCAAACCTAAGCCAGTGCATAGCTATGTGGCAAGTACCATGTTCCAGCAAGGTCTTATTAACGACGCCGAACGCGGTCCTATTAGAAGTTCCAGCCAACGTGAGACTCCTAGTGCTGTGTTTGGGGTAAGCACCCCGGGCAGTCCTATCTACCAAGGTGGCATGGGGCCTAATGATATTCGACGCAAAATCAATGATGGCAGTATCAAACCTAACCAAGCACAGGTCATAGGCCGAGTTGGTGGTCACACCTTGGTCATGGATGACGGCGATCTCGAAGATAACAATCAACTATTCCGACTGAGGACTAGTAAAGGTCATCAGATTACCATGAATGATAGCGGAAACTTTTTCTATATCGTTCATGCTAATGGGCAGACATGGCTGGAGTTTGGGTCAGAAGGTACTATAGACATGTACTCTACCAACTCTATCAACATGCGCACCGCAGGAGATATAAATTTCCATGCCGACAGAGACATCAACATGTTTGCCGGCAGAAACGTACAGATCAAGAGTACTAACCGTATGCAATTAGAAAGCATGGGCAACATGGTACTGGATGCACAGCAAGATATAACCATGTACAGCAAAAATACCATAGGAGTCAAAGCCGACGGCGCGCTGACCATCAACAGCGCATCCAGCAGCTGGGGCAGTGGCAGTGAATTGATAGTCACCGCAGAGCAAGTGGATATCAATGGACCAGCAGCGGGAAAAGTATCTTCTCCCAACCCTATAACTAAAACTCTTTTTACTGACATACAATTCAACACCAGTGCGGGGTGGGTGGCCGCACCAGACGATTTGACCAGCATTTGTAGTAGGATAACCACACACGAACCATATCCGTATCACAACAAAGGTGTGGATGTTCCGCCGTTCAGCTTTGAACCAGGAAAACCCCCACCTCCACCTGGTGCAACTCCGGTTCCTCCCGGTGTAGAACTTGGAAGAGTAGCATAACATGGCCGGATTTACATTCAACTTACCCAATGGACAGGTATTCTCACTCAAAGGCCCACCGGGCCTTGACTTTGCCCGGGCCAAAGCCATCTTTGACCAACAAGCTGCCACTGGATCGCTAGTGGGCTTCAAGCCCGGAGATGTGCTGAGTGCATCCACACAGGCCCAGGCCGGGCTACAAAGTGCTCAGGCCGCAGTGGGGCAAGCATTAAGTGGAGTTACCGGATCTCTAGGTGCAGGTATACCCGGTGCTGCTGGCCTACTGGGCAGCGCATCGAAAAGTCTAGCCGGGGTAGGCGGAGCACTCAGTGGCAGTCTTTCGGCAGGTGTTCCGGGACTAACTGGTGCAATAGGTCCAGCGGTGTCTAGTCTCCAGGGTTCATTGTCAGGTGCAGCTGGCACTATTGGATCGCTTGCCACAACTGCCATCGGAACACTCAACAAAGCTATCAGTGGAGTACCCGGTGGTGCAACTATCAACACAGCTGACTTTACCAAGCAGATTCCAGCATTGGGATCAATCGGCAATCTCAGTGCGCCAGATGTGACTGGAATAATGGCCTCGGCTAAAAATCTAGTAGGGCAGGCAACAGATAAATTGAGCAATTTGAAAGGTGCAGGATCGTTTGGGTTTGATGCATCTCAGTTGGAAAAAGCCGGAATACTCAAACCCGGAACATCAGCACTGGCCGCTATAAAAAATGCTTCGTTAAGTGATCTGTTCAAGAGTGCATCATCATTTACAGGAAAACTTGGAATCAAAAGTGGAGCAGACTTGTTGGCCAATGCCCCTGCCCAAGCACAAATACAACAGGATCTAATGGTCAAAGGATTAGCCGGAATGTCGACTCTTGGTATTCCAACCGGCGCTCTCAGTGCTCCTGCATTAGGTGCTGTGGCTGTGCTGGCAGCCAAAAGTGTGACCAACGCAGTGGCTTGGCTCAAAGGAGCACCTGCTGCGGCCGGCGTGCCAGCTTCGGCAGCGACTGCTGCGGCTGCTATCGCACCAGGAGTTTCTAATGCAGATGTTGCCAGTACAACTGCATACGCGGTGAGATATACACAGCAAAAAGTACCCGAAGTATTCAAAGCCGAAGTGACACCTGTTCCTGCAGAAAATACTGCCAATAGAGAAACGCTTACTGCTGCTACCACCCGGGTGTTGGGCAATGACAAGATCCCACCACCCAATTATACCAGATCAGATGGAATATTAGGAGGAGATGCAGCTCGTACTGCATTGTTGGCTGAATTGCAAGCAGCCAGTGATGATTTGGATTCAACATTTAAACAATTCCAGGCCATGAGCGAAAAACTAAAAGTACTGGAAAATCAGCAAGTGGTATCTCAGCAGCAGTTTGATGCTTTTAGAGCAGAGTTTAATCAAGTCAAAGAAGGTGCCATACAGAAAAATAATGAAACTTATGTTCCTGTGTTGGCCAAGTATGATGCTGCCATAGCAGGTACCACCGTATCAGCCAGCAAGGTATTGGAAGATACCGGCGATACATCCGCGGCAGCTGAACTCACTCGTGTGCGAAGTACGTTTTTTAGAATAGTTCTTGCTCTCAAAGCCAAAGATAGAATACGGCAGGGAGTGGCCAATGATATTGTGGCTCGTGCGAAAGAATTGAAGAAACGTATATCTACCAATGTCAGCTGATTTTTATTGGTAAATATTGTATGGCACAGACATTCATAGGTTTCAATACCATCAACCAGTATAAAAAATTCACTCTCACTGACTTTGAATTGATCAAACGCGATCTTGCCAATGCATTCAATATCCGACAAGGTGAACTGCCTGGACGTCCTGACTACGGCACTATAATGTGGAACTTCTTGTTTGAAAATCAAATTGAAGAACTACAGAACAGCATCGTGGCCGAAGTGCAACGTGTGGCCGGCGGCGACCCCAGAGTGTTTATTTCGGACATACAGGTGTTTCCTGAAGAAAACGGTATCTTGATACAAATAGAAGTCACTGTCACGCCATCCACCGATGCCACTCGCCTGGGCATATTTTTTGATATCATAAGCCGACGAGCTAGTTTTGTTTAGGATAAACTACGCAGTTTTTTGTGTCCATAAATAAACAATAAGGCACAAAAGGTCGAAACCAATGGCAACAACAACTAGACAAACCGCAATCTTTGGAGTAGAGGACTGGAAACAAATCTACCAGACCTACCGCGAAGCCGACTTCCAAAGCTACGACTTTGAGACTCTGCGCAAAAGTTTTGTTGATTATCTGCGCCTGTACTATCCCGAAACATTCAACGATTACATTGAGTCTAGCGAATTTATCGCGCTGTTGGATGTGATGGCATTCATGGGCCAAGCACTGGCTTTTCGCACTGATCTCAACACACGAGAAAATTACATGGACACTGCTGAACGTAGAGATTCAGTAGTTCAATTGGCAAACTTGGTCAGCTACACTGCTAAACGCAATACAGAAGCACAAGGCTTGCTCAAGGTGTTTTCAGTGGTCACAACAGAAAACGTCACAGACTACAACGGAGTAAATCTCAGCAATGTTACAGTAGACTGGGCAGATCCTACCAATCCTGCTTGGCAAGAACAATTTACTACCATCATCAATGCCAGCCTGGTTGATTCGCAAAAAGTGGGTCGCCCAGGAAATCGCCAGACCATCTTGGGTGTGCGTACTGACGAATATGGTATAAATCTAGTGCCAGGATTCTTGCCGGTAATCCCTTACACTGCCACAGTGGATGGAATCAACATGCCATTTGAAGCTATGTCCTCTACATCGATGGGCGAAGATTATCTCTACGAACCCAGCCCTAAGATAAACCAAGCATTTAACATATTGTTCCGTAATGATCAGCTGGGATTCAACAGCAACAACACCGGATATTTCTTCATGTTCAAGCAAGGAGTGTTACAGAATCAAGACTTCAACTTACCTGAACGAATTTCTAATCGTACGGTCAATATCAACATTGATGGTGTTAACGAACAAGACCGTTGGTTATTCCAGTTGGACAATGTGGGAAACATCAATCGTGAATGGAAGTTTACAGAAAATGTTTATTCGGCCGCTGCCGAACAACTTGGCACCAGCCTGCGCCCTATCTTTTCAGTGACCAGTAGAGCTAACGATCAGATCACTTTGGTATTTGGCGATGGGGTTTTCAGTGAAATACCAGTGGGCACATTCCGTTGCTATGTTCGTGCATCTAATGGATTGCAATATATCATCAACCCTGAAGAAATGCAATCTGTCAGTTTGCCCATCAGCTACATCAGTCGCAGCGGCAATCTTGAAACTATAACTTTTACTTGCGGTATTACTCAACCGGTCAGCAATAGTCAATCACGCGAACCAATTGCACAGATCAAACAACGTGCGCCTGCTCAGTACTACACACAGAATAGGATGGTCAACGGAGAAGATTACAATCTGTTTCCGTATACTCAGTACAACTCCATCCTCAAGAGCAAAGCTATCAACCGTGCCAGCATCGGGACCAGTCGGTATCTTGATCTAGTGGACAACACCGGCAAATACAGCTCAACCAATACATTTGGCAGTGACGGCGGCCTGTGGGAACAGAACGTATTACCTACCATATTGTTCTCCTGGAATACCAGGAATGAAATCGCAGATGTTATAACAAACCAAGTACAATCAGAATTACTAGCGCCTATTGTCAAGCAGTTTTACTATGCAAATTTTCCGCGTCAGTCGGTCAATACCGGCACCACCGCATTGAGCACCTGGCAACAAAGTACTACATTGGCCAATCAGACCACTGGATTTTTCCGTAATAGCACCGTGACCAGTACATGGACCAGTGGTACTCCTATACCAGTAGGCAATGTAGTAAGCATATCTAATCCTTTCTTTTTTGTCACACCAGGCGCGTTGATAAAATTTGTATCGCCCACAGGATATTACTTTGATCGTAATAATCGACTGGTTCAAGGAACCCCGTCTCGAGCGGACGAAACACTAGAAATTTGGGCCAGCCCTCTGCAGGTACTGGGTGACGGATACAACGGAGGATTAGGCAATCTTCCATCGGGTGCCGGACCTGTTACTTTGAACAACTTTGTTCCTACTGGGGCCATTGTCGATTCGATTATTCCATTGTTTGTTACTGATTTGCCATTGGACCTCGAAACTGCCATCAGCGAGCAAATTGTATTGTATCGTAATTTTGGCCTAGGCTATGATAACGATGGATCTGTTACAGGCACACCATATTCTTGGTATCTGATTACTAGTACCAATCTTGATCAGGATGCAGCCTGGAGCCAGACCGTTCCAGGAGCGGCCGGTAACACCAACGGAGTAAACACCGATGCCAGCTGGATGATACAATTTGTCACAGTGAATCAAAGTTACACTATTACCTTCCGCGGATTACAATACAATTTTGGATCAGTGCTACAGACAAGATTTTTCTTTTATGAAAATCAACAAATTTATGACAGCCGGACCGGTACGGTGATCAAGGATTATGTCAATGTGTTAGCAGTCAATACTCAGCCAGATTCTACAGCACATCTGCCTGGAGACATCCCTGTAACTATTATAGGCCAGCCGGTGGAAAGCGATGGATATGTGGACGATTTCCAAGTGTTGGTCAGCTATCGAGATGCAGACAGCGACGGCATTCCTGACAATCCAGATTTTTTTACAGAGATTGTTGCCCCTACGGTAAATGCCAACGAAAAATTAGTATTCTTGCAACAGACCGTTGATTTTGACAATCTTCAACGCTATCTATTGGTAGAACGCGGACGAGTAAATTCCGACTATGCTACCATAGATGATATTGAATTGGTCAAGAGTGAATGGTCTCCGGGCCAGGTGTTTTATGCCTACGATCAAGACACATTCTACGAACTCAGTATTTCTGTAACAGGAGTACGTACACTTGTGGCAGTAACAGGATGGATCGCACGAACAGGTCGACAAGATTTGTACTATCAATATCGTCATAATTCTCCATTGACTAACCGTATAGATCCCGGTACTACTAACATCATTGATTTATATGTGATACCTCAATCTTATTATACCGCCTATCAGAATTGGATCAGGGACACTACCAACACTGTACCAAAGCCCAATGTGCCCACCATCGATGAACTCAATACTGCATATCAAGGATTACAAGATTATAAAATGATCAGCGACAACATCATCATCAACCCAGTGTCGTTTAAACCAATGTTTGGTATGAAGGCAGCGTCGGAATTACGAGCTACTATAAAAGTGATACGTGCTGCTAACTCCACAGCCAGTACCAGCGAGATCAAAAGTTCAGTGGTAGCAGAAATGAATAATTACTTCAGCATTGACAAATGGAATTTTGGAGATACCTTCTACTTCTCGGAACTGGCAGCGTACCTACATCGTATGCTGGGCACAATCATCAGCTCGGTGGTACTGGTACCGTTAAACACACAAAAATCTTTTGGAGACTTGTACGAAGTACGATCAGCACCAAACGAATTGTTTGTTAATGCAGCAACAATAGACAACATCGAAGTGATTGAAGCACTTACCAGTACCAATCTGCGTACCGCACCGGGCAGCGGAGTAATTTAATGGCCACTATACGTTCGGTAGATTTACTCCCACAAATATTTCAAACTGATACCAACAAGCAGTTCTTGGCTGCCACTTTGGATCAACTCACACAAGAACCACAGTTCAAGAAAACGCAAGGGTTCATTGGGCGCACAGTAGGTCCGGGAGTCAATCCCAATGACACATATGTGGTAGAGCCGGATGCCACGCGACGAGATTATCAACTTGAGCCGGGTGTGGTCAGTTTAGTTCCTGACACCAACACTATCAAAAATGCTATTACCTATCCGGGTATCAACGATGCTGTGGGATTCAGTGGCGGCGATAGCACACGCCCTGACAGACTGTATGAGAGTGAGTATTACACCTGGGATCCATTTGTAGAGTTCGATTCGTTTGTGAACTTCAGTCAATATTTTTGGTTACCGTCGGGCCCGGATCCTGTGGATGTGGCAGCATCTACCATACCTACTACTGATAATTTCATAGTTGATCGTGAAAATGGAGTGTATACATTTTCCGGAGTTACCGGCAACGACCCGGTTATAGATCTTGTGCGCGGTGGCAGCTATACTTTTCAGGTAGCTCAGAATACCAAAGAAACAGTGAATTATCGTGTGGGTAATTCTGGCACTGCTGCATATCTAATAGACGGATTAAGCAATCCGGCACTTACGCTTGCTCGCGGTAATACCTATGTGTTTAATTTGGTGTTCAACGGAGATTTTCCGTTCTGGATCAAAACTGCACCAGTTACTGGAGTAGGCGATGTATACAACACAGGCGTCACAAGAAACGGCGCGCTGACTGGATTAGTTACTTTTACTGTGCCACAAGATGCGCCGGATACATTGTACTATGCAAGTCAAACACAATTGAACATGCAAGGTACATTGAATATCATTGATGGCACACCGGGCACCGGAGCAGGATTTTGGATACAAGCATCACCGGGAGTAAATGGTCGAGACCCGTCTAGCCCAAACATCAGTTCGAGAGATGTACTGGGCGTATTCAACAACGGTACAGATCTTGGCACCGTGACTTTCAATGTGCCACTGAAAACTGCACAGAATTTTTATTACTCGCTAACCCCATTTGGCGTCAACCCCAGCGGAACTATTATCACCCCTGTTGATTTGATTTGCGATCTTAAATTTGATGAGATCAACAACAAGCAAGTGGATGAATTCTTGGCCGTATACGGCGGCATTGATGGCACCGCCAATCTCAATGGTCGTACACTAGTATTCACTGAACCGGTAACCGATGCCGAAGCCGGTGGATGGCAAGTGACTACGTTTTTTGATCCATTGGAAGAATCAAGCGCAAACAATTTCCTAGTAGGTAGCTTTGACACTACATTTTTCAGCCAGACAACCGATGTTGCGCCCGAAGACCGGTATCAATTATGGCAAATCAATTATGTCACGGTCAATAATTACACCTTCATGTCCTTGAGCAAGATCTCTGACATCCCGGCGCTAAACAAATTTACCGCAAGATACGGAGCTCAATACAGCAACACACAATGGTACAAAACAGCCGCTGGGTTATTTGAACGAATTCCATTGTTGACTGCGGCACAAGACACTTTGTATTATCAAGATGGTACTGATCCTGAAATCTTTGGTCGTATACGTCTAATAGATCAGTCTGCTAATACCACTCTGTACATTGATTCTATCTTGGGCCAACCTAATTATACCAGTCCAACTGGTGTAGTTTTTACCAATGGCCTCAAAGTAAAATTCATTGGTGATGTAGTCCCGTCCACATATGCATCTGGAACCTTTCCGTTAGTGATCACTGCCGCACAGGCCGGCAGCAATTATCTCACAACCGAATCTACCGCTAATCTTTACGTCAACGAGCAGATCATATTCACCGAAAGTATTGGTGGTATATTACCAGGAACATATTACATCCAGAGTATCGCAGCGAATGGTATACAATTCAGTATCAGCACCAAAAAAGGCGGCGGCGCCTATCCTTTACAACCTGGTACAGTAACTGGTGTTACTGCAACTGTCAACAGCGATCTAGAATACTACGTAAGCGGTGTAGGAACAGCGATTGAATTATTGTTGGTTGATATTTTTGTCACTCCCGAATCGTATCTAGTAGATGCTAACGATAGCACCATCTACGTTGAACCAGGCTCTACAGATTATCTTACCATCGACCGGGCCAGCCGTGACCGCAATGCGTGGAGCCGTAGCAATCGCTGGTTCCATTCAGACGTTATCAACGCTACTGCAACATACAACAACGCCACAGCCACATTTGATAACAATTATCGAGCCAAGCGACCCATCATCCAGTTCCGTCCAAATATCAAACTATGGAACATGGGCACCGAAGGCAAGGATCCGGTTGATATTATTGATTTTTCACAAACTGATGCATTCAGTAATGTGGTGGGGTCTACTGAATATACTGTAGATGGGTATACCTTTATAGACGGCAGCCGAGTGGTATTTGCTGCGGACGCTGATCAATCTGTAAAGAACAAGATATATGTGGTATCATTCATTGTGCCGGATACTGTGGCTCCGTTGATTTCGCAGCCTATCATCAATCTGACACCAGCTGAAGATGGAGAAGTGCTGACTGATCAATGCACTATCTGTTTGAATGGCTCAACAACCGCAGGTGTTACATTTTGGTTTGATGGCACAGCATGGATTGAAGCACAACAAAAAACTTCAGTACAACAGGCTCCGTTGTTCAATGTATACAACCCTGACGGATATAGCTTCGGTGATCGGGCAGTGTATCAAAGTTCTACATTCTCGGGTAGCAAATTGTTTAGTTACGCAGTAGGAGACACCAACATTATTGATCCGATATTGCAATTTCCTTTGCAATACCTCAATATCAACAACGTAGGAGACATTGTCTTCAACAATGATTTATACAAAGACACTTTCTTGTATGTGGTCGATAATGCCAGTGTGACATTGGATATCAGCTCAGGATCTGTCAGAGAGTATGGAACTCGTGCAACTTATCAACGCCTAATTGGCTGGCAAACTGCGATCACAACAAGTCAGACCTACCAACAATTTAAATTTGAATACACTGGCGCCACACTCAAACTGGATGTCAAAGTTAACGCTCCAGTAAACAACACACCTGCGATTAAAATATACGTAGGATCAGTATTTCAGGCGCCGGGCAATTACAGCTATATTACTGGTGCCAACAGCACAGTAATCACATTAAACAATACCTATGTGCCAGGTGATATCATTGAAGTATTGGTGTTAAGCGACCAGCCCAGTGCTACAGCATTTTATCAAGTTCCTATCAATCTGCAGAATAACCCATTGAATGGAAATAGTCCAGAATTCACACTGGGTACCATACGAACACATTATGAAAGCATCTGTCAGAATCTGTTGACAATTCAAGGACCGGTCAACGGCTCCAACAACACCAGAGACCTTGGCAACATAGTGCCTTATGGACTGACTATTTTGCAACAAAGTGCGCCAATGACGCTGGCTGGATATTTCTTGCGTTCAACGGACTACAATATTTTTGCATCGTTGAGTTTTGCCGCCAGAGAATATAACAAATACAAATATCAATTGTTAGATGCTGTGACGCAGCAAACAATTGGGTTTGAATCCATAGGTCAGGTCCTGGACACTGCAATACAAGATGTCACTCTAGGTCGAGTGGAATCACAACCATTTTACTGGTCAGATATGCTACCGTTTGGTGCAGTATATACCACTACGACTTACAACATTGAGTACACCATAACAGATTCGTTTGACACGGTTCAAGTTTATAACTATCGGACGGCAAATTATCTAGGCATGAATGTGTACCTAAATGGAGTATTGTTAACAAGAGATCGTGACTATGTGGTAGCCGCCGACGGCCCACGTGTGACTATTCTCCAGGATTTAACATTTGGCGATCAATTGATTTTCCAAGAATACAGCGCCACATATGGCAGCTTTGCTCCTAATACTCCTACTAAATTAGGATTGTATCCAGCATTTGTGCCGCAGGTGATCACGCAAAAAGCCAGCAACGGATTGGTGCAGGTCACACAAGGACACGACGGATCGATCACTCCGTTGTTCAATGACATACGTGATCAGGTGTTGTTGGAGTTTGAAACTAGAATATATAACAATCTCAAGCTAGATGGAAATCCTGTTCCGTTGACCATTGACGATGTGTTGCCCGGACAATTCCGTGACACAGGATTCACTTACGCAGAAATTACTAACATATTGAATCAAGATTTCTTGAGTTATGTAGGTGCTAACAAACTTGATTTTCGTGCTCAAGATTTTCGTGCTACCAATGAGTTCACATGGAACTACAGCGGTGCACAGAATAAATTAAACAACACACAAAACTTATTGGGTGCCTGGCGCGGTATCAATCGTTACTTCTATGACACTGAACAGCCACAATACACTCCTTGGGAGATGTTGGGATTTAGTAAACAACCTCTCTGGTGGGAAGATACATATGGCCCAGCACCATACACCGGCGATAACTTGGTGTTGTGGGACGACCTAGCAGCAGGTTATGTGGCCGATCCTATACAACCATACTTCCGGCCAGAATATGCACGTCCAGCAAGCATTGGCTCGTCGGACGAACCACCTCGTGGAGGAATCTGGGGAGCAGGTCCGTATCCTTCTTTGCTGCCAATCATACCAACTGGTGACGAGGGGCAACTATTAAGCCCGGCTCAAAGTGTGATGGGAACATATGCATCTGCACAATTCCAGAAGAGTTGGGCACCCGGAGACGGCAGCCCTGTAGAAGCATCGTTCTGGAACAGCTCTAGTTACCCATTTGCAGTGATGCATGTGCTGGCAGTGACTCAGACTGCTAAGTTTTTTGCACTGTTTGCCGATCGTGACCTGTATCGATACAATGAAGAATTTGGGCAATACTTGCTGAATGATCGTTATCGTTTGAATGCCAACGGCATTGAAGTATACGGTAACGGGGTTAGCAAAGCTAGCTACATTGACTGGATCGTTGATTACAACCGTCAGGCCGGTATTAATTCCACTGATGAGCTGACTGCAGACCTAGCCAATCTTGACGTGAGATTGTGTTATAGAATGGCCAGCTTTTCCGACAAGCAATACATTAAGTTGTTTACGGAAAAATCCAGTCCTAATTCTACCAATACTGCATTGTTAATTCCGGATCAGAGTTATAATCTACTGCTGTACAAAAATCAACCATTTGACCGTACTAGTTATTCAGCAGTGGTCATACAGATAGTGCCCGGCGGATATGCCATGTATGGGTACAACACATCTCAACCATATTTCAACATAATAGCCAGTAAATCCACCGGCCAGTTGCGAACAATCACATCCGGTGGAGCCACAGTACAAGTACCCACTTTCTATACTGATACAATAGTACAGATACCGTATGGATTTATATTTGCCAACGAAACAAGTGTTTGCGATTTTTTCTTGAGCTACGGAAAATACTTAGAAAAGCAAGGTATAGTTTTTACTGATCGTGCCAACGGATACACACTAGATTGGTTGCAGATGTGTAACGAGTTCTTGTATTGGAGTCAGCAAGGCTGGGGCGAAAACGCTCTGCTGAATCTGAATCCATTGGCAGGTAAACTTTCTGTGACTCGTGAGCAAGCGGTAGTAGATAGCATAGTTGTACAAGCCATAGACAATGTGCTGTTGGATCAAAACAATCGAGAATTGCCCACACGCAATCTCAATATCACACGGATCGACAATACCTTTACTTGCGAACCGTTGACTACCCAGACTTTGAGTTTTATTGATCTGAAATATACCACACACGAACACATGATTGTGCTAGACAATCAGAGTGTGTTTGGTGATTTAATTTATCAACCTATCACCGGAGCACGTCAGAGCCGCTTGGTGTTGGTGGCCGCCAACACTGACAATTGGACTGGGCAGATTAACACCCCAGGTTTTGTTCTTAATCTAAACAACGTGGAAGAATGGTCGGGATTAAAACGCTATACCAAAGGACAGATAGTAAAATACAAAAATGTGTATTGGAGCGCATTGAACATTATACAACCAAGCAACCGATTTGATTTTAATGACTGGGTGCAAAGCGATTACACACAGATTGAATTGGGTCTACTGCCTAATCTGGCCAACAAAGCAAATCAATTGGCCAACAGTTATAATATTAATTCTGCCAATCTTGAAAGTGATAACGATCTATTGAGCTATGGATTGATTGGGTTCCGTCCTCGGCAATATATGGCCGCACTGAACCTAGACGACGTGAGTCAGCTGAATGTGTATCGACAATTCCTAGGATCCAAAGGAACCATACTCAGTGCAGAGCTATTTTCCAATGCCAATCTTGGAAAAGAAGCAGCAGACTACAGCATCTATGAAAACTGGGCGGTACTGCGCTCAACCTATGGGGCTAATGCCAATCGTAGTTTTGTTGAACTTAGACTAAACAAAGCCTATCTGGCCAGTGATCCGAGTGTGGTGCAAGTTGTATTACCCCAGCAGGTGAGTGCAGCCGACCAACAGATCTTGTTAAGCGATGTATGGAAACAAAGTTATAAGTTAACTTCTACCGATTTTTTGCCTACCACTACAACTTTACCTACTGACATAGGATTGCCCACGGCTGGATATGTGAATTTAAATGATGCTGATATCACAGTATTTGATGTCAACGACCTAGGAAACATTGCTGCCAATCTTGATGCTATTGCTGTTGGAACATCAATATGGATGGCAAAGATAAATGATTACGATTGGAATATCTATCGTGCGCAAAGTGTGCCGGGCACAATACAGCATGTATGCGATAACCTAGATGGCACCAGCAGAGTTATATTCAGTCTACCGCATGGGTTGTCGGTTGGGGATACCCTGATTATCAAGTTTTTTGATACCGAAGTCAATGGTGTCTATGAAGTGATGAGCGTACCAAACATAACCACAGTAAACATTGCGTTCCAATTTACCAGCCGCCGTACTGTGGCAGATGGCATCGGATTAGGCTTCACACTACAAACCATGCGTGTGGCGCAAGCGTCGGACGTTATCAACTTGCCATATGCAGATGATATCGCAGCAGGGTCGATTGTTTGGGTGGATAATAACGGTGCCGATCTATGGGAAGTGATACAAAAACAAGAAGTATTTTCAGGTTCAACACAAATTAGTCCGATACTGTTAGACGCTGGGGAACAATATGGGTCAGCAGTGGCCCAGGCCAACTCACGATCAGCATTGTTTGTGGGTAGCCCACGATATGGGTTTGGTACCGGAACTGAATCGGGTGCAGTATATGTGTATGTTAAAAACTCTGGAGACACATATTCTCCAGTGAGTCCAATTGCTGATGCAGACGGCATCCTTACATTGGGTGCAACCGGAGTTCGTGCATATGGCAACGCTGTAGATTTTGGTAATCAGACCTGGGCAGTGGTGGGTGCTAGCAAAAGCCTTGGCCCTGCCAGTCAGACCAACAATGGTTATGCTGCGATAGTTTATCGAGACCCGGTGCTGGGTCAGCCTGGCATCAATCCGTTTACCAATTGGCAATTGCTAACATTACCTGGTACAACCACAACAACTACTCCTGGCGCAGGGGAATTTGGATACTCAGTGACTATGAGTCCAGATGAGCGCTGGGCATACATTGGTGCTCCTGGATTGAATACAGTATATGCATATGGTCAAGTGCCGTGGCAAGATCAATATGTTAGTGTATTAGGCAACGGCATCACAAAACAATTTACGATTGCCAGTGAAATACAAATCAACAACAGCAGTCAGCTCAGAGTCACATTCAATGGGCAACCTCAGATCTCAGGATACTCTATTGATGCAGCATTTGACAAAGTCACATTTACCACTGCACCCGCAGCCGGTGTACTTGTAAAATTCCAACGTATCAGCTCACAACAACTAGATGCGCAGACTTATTATGAAGTACCGCAAACATCTACCAGCGGCAGCGGGGTCGGCGCAAAATTTACAATAATAAGAGTTCGAGGACAAGTAGGTCAGCCAGGGTCAACCACCGGCGGAGTCGGTGCTACGTCTCTAGGGTCAGGATATGCAGTAGGAAATACCATCACTATTGCTGGTGCTAGCTTTGGAGGCACCAACAATATTACTCTCACGATAACATCAATTGGAACCGGCGGCACACTAGGCAACTTTACTATTGCGTACACTGCACCGGCATTGACAACGGTGTTTTCGTTGAATGAATATTTCTTTACTGCCACAAACATCTATAGTTTCAGCGTTCAGGTCAACGGAGTGTTATATCGTCCCAACATAGATTATAGTTTTAGCACAGCCACACAAGATTTAACATTCACCGGAACTGGGCCACCGTCGGGCACTGTGATCATTGTGACAGCAATGAGTTATTTCACCTATGTTAATTCTTTCACCGTTGCCGGCTTAGGCGGCTCAGATAGATTTGGTCATTCAGTATCATGCACCACAGATGGCCGCCAGATAATGGTCGGTACTCCGTACAGCACAGAAAGCAGCCAGGTTGAAGCTGGATCTGTGTATGTGTTTGACCGTAATGTACAACGCTTTATCTATGGCGAAGATGGGTCAACTGTGACATTCACTTTGTTAGGCACGCCAGTGGCTCCTATCAGTGTTATTGTTAATAATGTATTCTTGACCAATCAGGCCGATGGCGTGGTCGGAGCAGCAAATACTTTCTATTGGAATGGTGCTAACACAGTAACAATCAATGCTGATTTACAATATGGTGATGTGATTGAAATTGAAACCAATCAATTCTCACAGATCCAAGAAATTGCACAAAACACTGTGGCTAATTTCTCAAATTTTGGGCAGAGCATTGACATCTGCTCTAATAATTGCAGTCTGTACGTGGGTGTACCACAAAGCAGTGAACAGGTGTACAAAGGCGGAGTGGTTGAGCGTGATGTAAATCAAAGCCGTGTTTACGGCACTACTACATCGACTGCTGCTAATGCAGTACTCACTGCTGGAAATACCTTGCGTGTGAACAACATGGATGTGGTAGTACCTACTACATGGAGCAGTCTGAGTTCTTACAATAAGAATGATGTAGTTTATAATTTGTCAGGTAGCACATACACAATTTATGTGGCATTGCAAGCGGTTCCTGTTTCTACTGCATTGAGCAATGCAAGTTATTGGTCTGTGGTTACTACAACCACAACCGCAGCCAGTATCTATGTCCGTGCGTTGGCCGCACAGATAAACAGCACAGTACCAAATGTCAGTGCCACGGTTGATGCCAGTGGCTATCTGACCATAGCTGTTAAGAATAGCAATTCTGCAACTGCGTTTAATAAACTGCAAGTGGCACCTGGGTCAGTTGGCACAGCATTTACCACATTGGCATTCAAGACATTTGTGTTTACACAAACCATACTCAGTCCTTATCCAGTAAAATATGCTGCGTTTGGATACAGTGTGAGCATCGCAGATACTGCTACTACACTAGCAGTAGGTGCACCGAATGGTACTTTGTATTTGATAACCGTGTTTGATGATGGTACCACAGACTTTGATGCCGATAGTACTACATTTATCACCACCGTAAACAATAGTGGTGCTGTATACACTTATGATTACTTGCCCGGAGCAAACATGAGTGTGTCAAATCCTGGCAACTTTGTATTTGGTCAGCAAATAACCAATAGTGAGATCAGCGAACTTGATTCGTTTGGTGCTGCAATCACTTACATAGATGGTGTATTGGTAGCAGGCGCGCCAAACAATGACGTTGGCGACAGCTCAGCAAATTACGGTCGGGTGTTTGTGTTTGAAAATCCAGACCGTCTGAGTGCCTGGAAAGTGATACGCCAGCAACAGCCAGCAGTGGATGTGAGATTGCTCAATGGGGTATTCACATACGATCGGATTACCAGTGCTACTACGCAATTCTTTGACTTCTTTAATCCGTTACAAGGCAAGATATTAGGCGCTGCAAGACAAAATATTGATTACATCAGTGCGCTTGACCCTGCAAATTACAATATTGGACCGACCAGCATCAATGGTGCTACCTGGTGGTCAGGGCATGTGGGAGAAGTATGGTGGGATACCAGCACGGTGAGATTTATCGATCCCAATCAAGATGACGTAACCTACGCCAGTCGACGTTGGGGACAAATTTTTCCTGGCAGTACAGTAGAAGTATATCAATGGGTCTTGAGTGCTGTGCCACCATCTAGTTACACCGGCCCCGGAGTACCGTATAGTACCACAAGTTATAGTATCAATTCACGACTTGACCGGGACGGCGTATTTGCCACTGAGTATTATTTCTGGGTACGAGGAATAACTACCACGGCTGTTCAGCAAGGAAAAACACTCAGCATAGCAACAGTAGCACAATACATTGAAAATCCTCGCGCCAGTGGCATAACTTACATCGCACCAATCAATGCCAGCACCATTGCTTTGTATAATGCTGCTGAATACATAGTGGCATCGGATACTGTGATTAACATATCATTTGACCGAGAAGCCACTGAGAGTAATGTACACACTGAATACGAATTAATAGCCGAAGGCAAGCCCGACGCGTTCTTGAGCACTAATCTTTACCGTAAACTGCAAGACAGCTTCTGCGGAGTTGACACATTTGGTAACAATGTGCCCGACCCTAATCTCGGACCAGCTGAGCGTTACGGGGTGCAATTTAGACCTCGTCAGAGCATGTTCACCAACAGATTCAGTGCTCTTGAAAACTATCTCACAAGAGTTAACAATGTGTTAGCCCGGTTTCCGATCTCAGAAAGCCGCAGTTTTAATCTGCTTAACAGCGCCGAACCGGAACCTAGTGCAGCCACCGGCCTGTGGAATTTACGTGTGGCTAACTTGGAAATCTTAGGGTTCCAAAATATCTACACTGTGCCAATCGGTTATCGTTATCTAGTGGTAACCGACAGTGATAATCGCGGTCTATGGACGATTTACACAGTAACAGATAGTGACCAAGTTGCTGGTGACCGCCTGTTGAGATTGTCATTTGTGCAAGGATACAATACTGCTGATTATTGGAGTTATATTGACTGGTACCTTCCAGGATACAATTCCAGCAGTAAAGTTCTAGCAGAAATTACCAATACTGCAGGGTTGAGTACATTAGATGTACCAGTGGGCAGCAGTGTACGAATCACTGCTAATGCACAAGGTAAATGGGAAATATATCTGTTGAGTGACACTGGTTGGGATCGTGTAGGATTACAAGATGGCACTATTGCATTCTCAGCTGAGCTATGGGATTATCAATTAGGCAGATTTGGGTTTGACATTGAAGTTTTTGACGCACAATATTATGATCAAGAACCTGTGAAAGAAACAAGAAAAATTATTCAAGCCATCAATGAAGAACTATTGATCGACGATCTTGCCATTGAGAGAAATCGTGCATTGATCTTGATGTTTAATTATGTGTTGAGCGAATTCTCTGCACCTGACTGGTTGGTTAAAACCAGCTTGATTGATGTGGATCACCGCATACGAGATCTTGCTCCGTATCAAAATTATCGTCGAGATAATCAAGAGTTTGTGATTGATTACATAAAAGAAGTCAAGCCATATCATGTTCAATTGCGCGAATTTAATCTGCGATATAATGGACTGGATCAATTCCTTGGAAGCCTTACTGATTTTGATGTGCCGGCCTACTACAACACTTCGCTGACTGTTCCCCAATACACCAGTCCTATATTATTACCTTACGAGCACGGTTCTTCAGATATTTCTAACTTCCTAAGTGATTTGCCGGCCAACAGCACGGTGTGGAACACTTTTCCATACACTCAGTGGTATAACAATTATCTATTGACACTGACAGATGTATCAATGGTCGACAATGGAACTGGTTATACTGAACCTCCGTTGGTGATAATTGGAACTGCGTGGACTAGTAATACTCCAGTGACTATTAATCAACAATTATTTTACGCTAATAATAATGTGACTAATCTGTATACTGTGGTAGCAGATGGCATAACCGGCATGGATCCGCCAACTTTTACAACCGCTGGCAACCAAACTGATGGTACAGCTACACTGACGTATACTGGGCTAGCGGCGCAGGCCACTGCGGTGATCAACAGCCTAGGTCAGGTAGTAGCGGTCAATGTAACTTATTCTGAAGCAGTATATCGATCGACTCCTGAGATATCATTCACAGGCGGTGGCGGCATTGGGTCAGGCGCTAGAGCGTATGCTCTGATAACTCCAGGTCTGGCCCGAAGTTTCAAAACCACAATCAAATATGACAGGTT
>Ga0304730_1000461_pt1 | contig 35785 bp, 8 predicted proteins | sample M_130628_MF_Meta_FD_190474 | JGI IMG/M metagenome (GOLD analysis project Ga0304730, IMG submission 190474) | Freshwater microbial communities from Lake Montjoie, Canada to study carbon cycling - M_130628_MF_MetaG (v2) (version 2) | ecosystem: Environmental > Aquatic > Freshwater > Lake | place...
AATACCAGAGGTACCACTTGTACCTGTTGTACCACTTGTTCCATTTATACCACTAGTGCCAGATGTACCATTGATACCAGAGGTACCACTTGTTCCATTTATACCACTAGTGCCAGATGTACCATTAATACCAGAGGTACCACTTGTACCTGTTGTACCACTAGTTCCTGTTGTACCACTTGTACCTGTTGTACCGCTTGTTCCATTTATACCACTTGTTCCATTTATACCACTAGTGCCAGATGTACCATCAACACCACTAGTTCCAGATGTACCATCAACACCACTTGTTCCATTAACACCACTAGTTCCACTAGACCCACTAGTTCCAGACGTACCACTAGATCCATAGGAAGCAAATTTTGCATCTATCTTCTGTAGAGCAACTTGTACACTATCATTTGTATTGATTCCTGTATATATGAGATTAGCCCCTTCGTAAAATACGCAGGCTGAACTTAATATAATAGGGCAAGCAGCAACAGAACAGTTAATCTTCATTTTTGAAAGGTCGTTTATAGGTTAATTGGTCTAGATTCAGACTGAGGTCTCATTCCTAAATCTTTTGCTGCATCAGGAAAGAATAAAAGAAATATACTATCGAACTGAGAAGTTATTGGAAACCCTTTTAATAGATATTTAATCACCTGATTTTTCTTTTGAAGTTTCTCATCATCCACTCCTATTGCATACATTTCTGTAAGAAAATTACCAAATAACTTTTTAAAATTATTTATGTAAGATAGAGAAGGAAATATACCAGACGTTGTTAAATTTAATATAGATGTGGGATCATAAAAATATGCAATCTCATCTCTGATTTTATCTAAAATTCTAAGCGCATATTTGTATCTATTCATGGTACGTTTATCAGCATCATCATCTGGAGGAATGGTTTTCAGCCCCAAGAAAATTGCTGTAAGCGTAGCGTAGAATATTATATCTGTTATTTGATTTTTAAGATTTGTATGAACAAGCTGGATAAATTCATCCTCAGTCATGTTCAACTTCTTACCTGTATCCTTTTCATAGTCAGCTTTCTTTCTTTCATAAAGTTCTCTAAAACTTGTAAGAGCTCTTTGTTTTCCTTCCTCATCACCAAGTAATGAACTTTTAAATGCGTCCAATGCTCCAAACAAATCATCTTTCAGCATTCTAAACATCATCCTTGTTCTTCCCCACTCATAAGCTTCATTACCAGCATTATATTTTAAATTACCAGCTCTCACATCTACAAGTCTAGGTATCCAGTTTTTATACATCATAAATGACTTTCCATAGATGGTCAAATTGATTTTTCTGATTTCATCAGCAGACAGATTACCAAGGGCATCTTTGCTAAGTTGTTGTACTTTTCTACGTAAAGCAAGTACACTATCTGATTTTCTTTCTATTCCAGGAATAGTAAACTCACCATCTTTTATTTCTGCTAGTTTTAAAACACCTTTGTCCTCAATTAGTTTTTTAACATCTTCTTCAAATCTATTTGCAACCTCTTTGTTTTCACTAGGGGTTCCAGCATAAAACTTGTCTTTGTACTCAGGAGAGTTTCTCAAGTATTCTCTAGCATTAATCACTTGATTATCAATCACTACTGTGTTCTTTAAGAAACTTACAAAGTTTACAGTTTGTACAAATTGGTCAGATTTTCTCATCCAACTCATTAGAAACTCTTGAACCCCTTGTTGACTAAGTTTATTAAGAGATAGTTTTTTTGCAGATTGTATATTGTAATCTTCTGTTAAAGGAAGAAAATACTCAAGTGCACCAATCACTTTAGGATCGTCTTCTCCAAGACCAAACCCTCTTGCTCCCATTGATAGTTCATTAGCTATAAACTCACTCTTAGGAAAGTACATACCAGCATTAATAACACTTTGAAAACTACCACCTAGTAAGTTACTTATAGATGATATTGGATTTAATGCTAGTGTTTTAAGTTGGAATAAATTATTTAATTGAGATAAACTCTTATTTAATGAAATTTGTGTATTGTCAAACTGTTCAGGGAAAATATCTGTACCAAGTTTTTTGTTAAGACTTTTACCAAAACTACCAAGATTAAGTAATATCTGGTCAAAGTTTTCACTTTCGATAAACTTATGTCCATAGATACCAGCCTCAATCATATCTTTTATAAGCTTTGCATTATCTGAGTTGTCTGAAGTGGTTTCTGGAGAACCATCTGCTTTATACTTAGTTCTACTAAAGAAAGATGTTTTAATTGCATCTTTATTAGATTCTATTCTTGCAATAAGGTTTGCTTGATGTTCAATCTCACTAAGATATTTATAACGAAAAGCCATATCATTAAGTAGTGTAAGATTTGTAAATAGATCTTCACTAACTTCTTCTTTGAGATCTTTTGTAAAGTATTTTGGTATTGAAAATACTGGCTCTTCTGTAATAGGATTAGTTTGACCATAGCCTATTTCACCTTCACTTACAGTGATTGCTCTTAGTAACTCTTCTCCAAATTTTATTTTACCACCAGTTACAATCTTTTCCATTAATCCTTTTCTAACAAAAGGAAGAAACACTCTAGCGTCTTTGCTGTTAATATAGCCAAGCTCATCAAGATCTTGGTTCCTACCTTTAATATATTCAAAGAGTTCTACTGCAGGAGCATTTACATAATTACCAGATGAATCTTTTTTATAAAGTTCTGAGTATTCTTTTGATTCCCAAAGTTCTCTTTTAGGAAACTTTTTAATATGATTATACAAAAGCCATCCAAAAGAATCAGCAGATTTTATACTATATAATGCATTTATCTTATCCTTTTCCCTCTTTATATCATTCTCACTATATCTAGGATTTGAATCAATCTTTTTATATTCTTCTTCTTTTAGTCTTTCAAGTTCTTTTTCATAAGCATCTACATCAACATTCTTTCTTATGTTATCAAAATAAGCTTCTTTGGCTTTTTGATTTGTTTCAATCTTTGCTTTTTCAATTGAGTCTTGTATTGTTTTATAAAACTCAGGATTAAACTCATCGATCAACTCCATCTTTTTTTCTTTCTTTATAAGACTAAGTTTATTCTTTTGTGTTAATCCTTTAGAGCTTGCCCATTTTTCAAACCTTTCTTTTATACCTTGAAGCTTAGCTGCTTCAACTTGTGTATCCATTGAAGCTTTTCCATATGCTTCGTTCATTAATTTGAATAAAACATTTGAAGCTGTTAATTGAATTATTGAGGTTGTACTAAACCATTTTGAGGGTCCTTTTATAACCTTTTCAGGTTTTAATAAATCAAGAACATTTTTAGAAGCAGCTATAATAGATTCACCAAAGTCATCTGAAACATCTTCTTTTAAATCTAATAAAAGATCATTTGCAGTTTCTGTAACATCACGTAAATCTTTTTTAAGCTCTTCATCTTCTTCAGACATTTCTGATGTAAATGCTCCTTTTAAACTTGCAGAAAGATTAGCATATATACTAAGAGAATCTTGATATGTCATTACATCTGCAGAGAATTGATTCTTTTCTTTCTCTGAAAATGAGCTTGGATTTTTGCCCTTGAATGTATTATTATATCTTTCTATTAAAGCTTTTACATTCTTATTAAGCACCTGAGCCTGTTCAAGCAAAGGTTTGAGGTTTTGTCTTATTTGCAATTGTCTAATAGCATTATACAAATAATTAAGTTCTTCAGATTTACCAGCTTTTTGTTCAGGGGTAACCTTTTTTTCAGATAGGGCTTGATATTCTTTATTAAGTTTTCCAATAAGCTTATCAATTCTTTTATTACCTGTTCTTTCTTCTTCAAGACCAACAGGAAGAAGATATGCCCTTTCTTCATTCTTAACTATAACATCTCCTATTTCAATATCTTTAAGCTTTGGTAGAATGTTTTCACTAGGAATAGCATCATCATATCTAGCTCTAATAGGAATCATTCTTGTTTGATCAAAGTCTTCTTCCTTTATACCATAGCTTTTTAAAATATTTTTATATAAACCCATCTGCTGTTTCCATGCCAAAACCTTATACCAAGGAACATCTGTATATCTATCTACATTTAGTCCCATAAACTTCCAGTCAAGGACATTTATTCTTCCTTCAGGAGTGATGGCAATAAAGTCTATTGTACCTGCAATCTTACCATTGAATACAATAGTTTCTGCTAGAAACACTGTGCCTTCTTTAAATGTAGCAAGACGTTTTTCCATATTTGTTTTAAGAGTTTCATACATACTCTTATCCTCAGGATTTAGTCTAGATACATAATCTTCATCATTAGGTCTTTGGTTTTCATCTGCTATAAACTTACCATCTTCATCAAGAAAATAATTCTTTAACATATGCTCTATATCAGAATGTCCTGCTGTACCCTTCTCAGCCATCATTTCAAATACAGCTTTTGAGAATTCTGATTCAGTTAATCTCTTGTCTTTGAATCTATTATCATACCAATCATAGATAAAATCTGAAACTCTAGGAACACGTTTTCCACCAGTGTTTTCAAAATAACCATCATCGTCTTTTGTAACCTTATCTTTAGTGGCTTTTAGAGCATTTAATATCTTCTCTTGTATAGGAGATGTAGTTTTTTGTAGGTATACGTTTTCTTCTTGATTTCTAAGATCCTCTACAGTTCCTTCAAACTCTCCAGAAATAACTTTCATTGCAGCTTGGTCAAACCCTGATTTTGTAAATAGGTTCTTAAGGAAGTTCACTATTTTATCCCACCAGCTTTCTGCTTTAGCTAGAAGTTCAGGCTTTTCTGTAGACCCTTCATTACGTTTAATGATTGTTTCTACAAGCACCTTAGCTATAGCTTCGTCTTTTAGTTTAATTACATCAGGTTTACCATCTTTTGTTTGGTAGTTTGGATCTGTACCATAATCATTAAATACTTGATTTAGTATTCCATAACTATTAATTTCGCTAAGAAGTTTTTTATAAAGAGCTGGGTTTGTTTGCTTTATGATTTCTACAGCAAAGTGCATAGCTTCTTCAGGAAGAGCTGTAGCTTCTTTACCTTCTATCACTTGTATTAACTTCTGCATAATGAGAGCAGCACCATTAGCGTCCTGCCTTACACCATTTACAACGATTTGTTGCATAGGTTTAATGTTAACACCAATACGCTTAACAAAATCTTTAAGCATTGCTATTGTCTGAGGAGAAGCTGTTGAGGTTTCTGTTCCTTCTATTTGAAGTGCTGCGTCTCTAGGGTCTGTTTGTTCTCCTGGAGGAAGTTTTCTATATTCATGTTCTACATAACTAGGATTAACACTTAATGTTATTGTAACAGGTTCATATTCAGAAACATTTGAAACATAACCATTTACAGTTCCCTTGAATGATTTTTTAACACTTGCCAACTTTTGTTTAGCTATTTTCAAAGCTTGGCTTCTACTTAAAGCTTTTGTTTTAGCAGCATCAATCTGACCATTTATTCTCACAGTTTCATCTGAAACACGAGAATATGTATACCTGCCTTCAAACATTTCATTGAAAGCCTTGTCTAATATTGCCTTTCTAACATCTAGTCTACAAGCCATTATTTTTTACATTTTTGGTCTTTAACATCTAATTTTTTATCAGGAAACTTCTCAGGAGATATTTCTCTATTTCCTTTCTTATACTCCTCCACTCTTTCTACAGCATCAGTTAGATCACTAACAATATCATCTATTGCACTTCTTATAGCTCTAGCAGGAGACTTATCATATGTGTCCTCATAATAATTCCATATCATTTTTGATAGAAGAGTTTCATCATCTCCTGCAGCATCTTCAACATTTCCATTCTCATCAAATTTACTAGGTTTTGGAACTTCATTCATAAACTCACGTGCTTCCTTATTTTTACCTTCTGCAATTAGTCTTTCAGCTTCTTCGATGTTTTCTTTATATGCTGTAAAATCTTGTAGTGCAAGTTTCAAATCCTGTTCATTTGTAATAAGCTCTATTTCAAAAGCTTCAGCAATTGTTGGTATGTCTTCAACTAAATCTGTTGTGATGAATTTATTTACATCTACAGGTTGTGCAGGTTTAATAATTTCAAACTCAATAGCAGCAGCACCATCCTTAAACTTATCTATAACATTTACATCTTTAGCACTCCATCCTTCTTTAGACCAAGTTCCTTTCCAACCTGGTGATCCTTTTGGATGAATTGCAGTCACTCTTGCATAGATTGTTTTAGTGGTGTCATCTGCTGACCTACCATAGTTTTTAATTATATCACCAACCTTAACAGCATACTTAGCCATCTCACCTTCACTTCTTGTAGTTCTTGTTCTAAATCCTGCTTCAATCATATCTATAGAATGAGGATTAGGACCAAGAGCTTTAATAACTTCATCATTAGCTGTAACCAAAGATCCAAAAGATTCAACTCCTGAAACTTTATTTTGTGGTACATCTGCTACAGACTTAGTAGTTTCACTTACAGCTACAGGAGTTTGTTCTACAGGTTGCGAAGGTACAACAGTTATTGCAGATGAAAAAGCTGCTGATCTAGGAAACATTGCAAAAACGTCAGCATCAGGCATCTCATTATCAATCTTAACTGTATTATTGTTTAATACAGATTTTACTGGAAGTTTATAATATTCAGAAGCATATTGACCATCCCCATGAAGATTTATCATTTTATAAACAAAGTTACTATCTTCATCCATTACAGGAACCCCATCAGGATATTTAACCTTTTGGTATCCATATAATTGATCTGGAACTGTACTACCTTCTGTTTTCATTATACGAAACTCATTTGGCGTAACTGTTTCCCCTGAAAGGAAGTCAATCATTTCACCATCTTCTTTTAGTATAATTCTTGGAATTGTTACAACATCCATATCAGCACCAGGCATATAATCAGGAAGAGTCATTATCTTTCTATCTGATCCCATTAAACCAAATTCTTCAAAACTTCTAAATGATGGGGAGTAATACCTATAAAGAGGAGTTGTTCCTAATACAGCAAATGGTGCATTGCCTGGGTTTACATTCCAGAATGTAGGAGTGATTCTTGTTACAGCATCTTGATCCTTATAATTATTTCTTTGAAACCAATTTAGCTTTGCAAAATTTCTAGCATTATCATCTACAACTAAAGTTTCTATAATTGGAGAAACTATTCTTGCATAGTCCTCAAGAGGAACAATATTCTTTATTGAAATGGCAGACTGATAATTACCCTGTACAATTGCAATCTTTACAACATCATCATATAAATCCCTAAGTTCAGCAACAGCTTTCATTTCTCTCATATATCCTATCATAAGATTCTCCTCATAAGAATCTTTTATATTTGCTTTGAGTCTAATAGTTTTTGTACCATTATAAATACCACTATCGTCAGTTACTAACTCATCAAGCATCTTTACATCTGGATGTTTAATCTTTGCTTGAACTATTCTATCTGCTACAGATTCTTTTCCAGTTACAAGGCTTCCTACATCAATTTTATCTGAATTAGTCTGAATAATATAATCTAAGAAAGAAGCCCCAAGCTTATCAGAAATTCTATTGAATCTATCTGATGACATGAACTCTTTTACAGAATATGGTCTAATTGCATCTTTTAATATTTGTCTAAACTCAGGTAGGTTAAACTTAAGAATTGCACTAAGAGCATCTGATGAACGATCAATAATTTTAGATAGTTCCCCAAGAGATGAGCTTTCTAAAATCTTTTTAGGAGAAGATATTAAATTATTTTCTTCAGCAAGTTCAGTTTTTAATTGTTTTCTATTTATATCATCAGCATTTCTAAACTTAGTTGTGTCATAGTTAATTGCCTGTGTAATTATAAAGTTTGACTTAGCTAACTTTGAATACTCTATAAATTCATCAAGTATCTTTTGCTGCTCAGCATTTTGAGGTTCTGTAAGCCCACCACCCTTATAATAATCAGATATATTATCACTAAGTGCTTTTTCTTTTGGATTTATTACAGCAGATTTAATTAGACTTTCTGGAGCAGAAAACTTTGTACGAATTATACTAAGTTTCTTTTTATTATATATTGCAGATGGTCCAGCATTCTCAGCATCCAACATATTAACAAATTCCCTAATAATAGGTTGGTTCATAAATAATGCTGTGGTTTTCATTGGAACACCAAATCTTTCAAGCATCATCACTGTACCTACAATCCTATCACTATAGATAATCTTTAGGATGTATGGATCTTTAGCTACATCCACAAATGCATTAATATACATTGATAGTTTATCAGATATATATTCACCAGCTCTATCAAGTATTCCAGAAAGTGTTATATGTTCTTGCCCATCTATAACAATAGAGTTGTGTGGAAGAACCATACTTGTATATGGATCTTTTACAATAATTTGTTCCTTCTGTGTAAGAGAGTTTCCTGTAACATTCACTGCACCAATTCCCACCCATTTCTTGGCAACAATAAATGAGTGCCTAAGAGATGTCATATAGTTTCTATTTAGCAATCTGTTCTTAATAACAGATTCATCCTCACCTCTTAGGTCGTCAATCAATGAAGCAATCTTCTCTAAAGATTTACTTTCATTAGCTTTTGTTAAACGTTCAAAATTTTCAGGAAGTTGAATAAGTGTTTCAAGAGATTTATAATATTCATTCTCAAGAGACTTATCATACATCTTATCCATATACTCGTCCTTGAGCATATTTCTCATTGAGTTATCACTCATGTCCTCAATATCTTTCTTAAGTCTTGCTGAGAATACTTTTATATCCTCATCTTCAAGAATCATATCTATGAAATCACCATACTGATCTAATAAGCCTTTAGGATCTTCTTTACTATTTTCTAATATATCCAAGGTTTCCAATAAGTCTTTCTTTACAGGAATCTTCTTCTTAGCTATGTTATCAAAGACATCAGCGTAGAAGTTCTTTGTAGTTTCTTCTGATCCTTTATATCTAACTATTCTAACATCTCCATTTTCATCAACATATACATTTTTCAAGTACATGTTTAATTTATCTATGTCAAAGTCAGATCCTGATTTAGTAGTGATTTCTGAAGGAACAACAACTGTTCTACCCATAAATTCTGGAAGGAACCCTTTTACAACAAATACTTCTACAGAACTAAGTGCCTGTGTAGGAATACGAAAACCTATTCCTGTAAGAATTTCTCTTCCTTCAGGTGAGTTTAAATAAGTAAGAACAGACTGTTCTGTTGGAAATTTACTTTTGCTAAACTTATTACTCATCCAGTTAGGAAGCAAAACTTCACAATAACGCTTACCATTTTCATCTTCATAAAACTTAAGAGCTCCACTAGTAAGAACCACATCGTCCTTTTCTTTTTCAGAAAGTTGTTCAAACTCTTCTTTTGTTATATTTACATAACCATCCTTAGTTTTCTTAGCTATCTGTCTATCAGATTCAAACATTGTTGATGCCACCTGTACACCAGAGAAACCATTCATTTTAGGATGTGCAATCATCTTATCTATAATAGAATAAAGAATGTCTCTAATCTCTTTATAGTTAGTAGATGCTTCAAACGCTATATCAAAATCATTAGTCTCAGGGTTAATAGTAATTGAGTCAATTGCATTCTCAGACATTTCACGTTTAAGTAATTCACGTCTAAGCGTATTTGCTATAATTGTTTTATCTTCAATTATATAATTACCTCCAAGATCTATAATACCTAACTTCTTAAGAAGTTTCTTATAACCATTATTATACATTCTCTCTAGAATGTCTTTGTTATATTCTACCTGCTGCTTAATATATTCTTGTCTTTCAGGCTTATCACCAATAGGTTCGCCATTACGATATAAGTCTAAAGTGGCTAATTTTGTAAGCTGAGAACCACGAGTCTGCAATTTGTCTTTCTCATAGCTATTTTCTACCTGTATACCATATCCATTCCAAGGAACATTAATTGTATTGTTAAATGGTTCATCGTTTAATTCACCATTCTTTTTATATAAATCATAATAACCCTCAGCTCCTACCTTTCTACCACTTTCTACAACCATGTAATCATACTTCTCTTTGAACATCTTGATATAAAACTTCTCAAGATTAGTTCCTTCTATAGCTTTGTAGTAGAGAGGTAGCTGTGAAAATTTATCAAGGACAAGATCAATACTATTTTTGTTAAATTTATTAGTAGAAACAATAGGTTTTAATACCTCTATTTTGTAATCTGGAGTACGTTTTTTAAGCAATTCAATATCTTGTGCTTGAAGTGCAGTATTTTTTTCATAGGTGTATTCTCCTTTTTCAGCAAGTCTATTTCTTGTATAAGCCATTTGCCACTGATGAAAATCTTCAGCCTCAGTTGGCCATTGACCATTCTTTGTTTTAACTTCTCTGTATACAACATCCATTATGAGCGAACTAGCATCTGCTTCATTCACATTTGGATAAAGTTTACTTACAATATTTATATCTCTTGCTGTAAAGGTTTTAGCGTAAGATTTATGTTCATGATAACCATAGTCATCTTTTGTTAAAGTGATAGCATTAACCACTTCACCTTTCTTATTTTTAATTACAGCTTTGTTATATTCATCATCAAGATAATCATTAAGCTCTTGTGAATCAAATGTAATTCTTCTTGGAGAAAGGAAAGATTTAATACGTTTGGTTTCATCCAATATAACCTTACCATTCTTATCAGTAATTTTAAATTGATAAGGATCACCAAACAAAATCTTATGATATTCTATATTGTTAATTATATAGTTTGCGTTTGCAAATGTTAAAACATCATCAATCTGCCTATCTGTAAGATTTGACTTATTAAGTCTATATCCTTTTTCTGAATTATCTACAGCAAAGTTATTATCAAGCGTACTGTAATTGAGGCCACCTTCTTTATTTACAATAATCTGTTTATTGTTTATAAGAATTTGTTTTGTTTCAACCACTGTGTCATTTATAAACTTCTCAACATCAGCATTTATTGCCTCAATATTATCATTTATAAATGTTTCAATATCACTATCTGTAGCCTTTTTATTTGCAACAATTTTATTTGCTTTATCTAAAACATCTTTAGATAGAATGTCTTTAAAGAATCTTAGCTCATTAGCTTTCTTTCCAACAAGACTTAACTTGCTTCTATTCTTTGCATCTTTAGCAAGAGCTATATCATCTTTCAGATATCCCTGGAAAATGGTAAATACCTTTTCCATACCTTTACCCACTTTGAAGTCAGAGAATGATACAGAGTTACCAAGATTCATCATCCACTCTGTAGATCCATCAGCAGGAATAAGCACATAATAATTACCATCAAGGTTTTGATTTATCTCAAGACTAAATCTATTACCAATAGATAGATCAGATGTACGCTTACCTTTATTTTTAATCTTATCTTTAGTTCCTCCTATAAATCCAACTTTAATTGGTTTATCTGTTCTATTACCTTCTTCATCAAAGAATAAGCCACCAAGTGCTAACACTTGACTATTTGTAGAAAATACATCCTGCAACTGAGGCATTCTTTCAATAAGTTCATCTTTTGTTTTAACAGAGTTAAACACACTTTCAAAATAAGAAGGAGCGTTGCTATCTGTAAATGATTGCTGTCTTTTATTCTCTTCATTAAAGAATGTACTATCTTCACTAGGACTTTCAACAGATATATATAATTGAGCAAGTCTTGATAAGTTACCACCAATTCCTAATGTCTTATTTTTTAAAGATATAAGATTTGGACTTTCATTAAGAGATGTTTTAATACCACTTACAGCTTTTGCAAATGTTTCAGGTTGAGTATTTTTTAGTTTCTTCCATGTATCTATAGGAAAGGTGATTCCAAGTTTATCAAGAAATGTTACCATTTCAGTAGGATTGTCTATTTTAAAATCGACATCATCAACCTTATAAACTTTTTCAAATTTATCATATTTAATAATAGAATCACCATGATCAGCAAGAAGTCTCATTTGAGTCATCCACTCTCTTTCAAGAAGTTTAGATGCATTAGCTTGATTTGATGACCCACTATAATATTGATTACCTTCAACAAACTCTGTTATTGCATCAGGTTTTGATTTTGTAAATGATTGATAAAATTGGATAAACAATCTCCAATCATTATTTGTATAACTTTCAAAATCAATTGTTCCTGAATCAATATCACCACCTAAGCGTTTAAATAGTCTAATATAGTCACTGTTCTCTTTAGCAAGACTATATAACTTATTAATGAATTGTGGAATATCTCTTGTATTACTTAGTCTATTTGTAAGTGTAACCCAAGCTTGTCCAAAAGGAAGAAGAACATATCCACCAGTACTAGACTCTTCTGCATCAGGCATGTTGAGTGTACTAGCATTAACTTGATTAATGTTCTTTGTTTTTATTAATGTAGAAATAAGAAGTTTTACAGCATAAGGTGATGATTTTTTAAAGTCTACAGTGAAAGCATCAGCAGCATAGTCTGATCTGTTTGCACCTTCATCATTAATTCCCACTCTACTATCTTCATCAAATTCTATTCTGTATTGTTTTAATCTATCCTTAGTTCTTTCTACTAGTATATCATAAGTTTTTTCTGATATAGAATCTTGAACTTCTGGATCAAACACTCCTTCTTCTTCAAACTGTTCTTTAACTTGACCAAACAATTGTTCAGAAGTGTAGGCACCATAATTAAACAAATCTTTATTCTCAGAGAAAACAAATTGAAACACTCTAGCAATAATGTCTTGTACGTAATCATTCACTTTTTGTTGGCTCAATCCAGGAACTCTTCTGTATTGTGGAGCAATTGCAACATCTCCTGTAAGTTTGCTTTTCTTAAACTTACCTACAAGTATGTCTTTAAATAATTGTTCTTTTAAAGAAGGATTACGAACAAATGATTTAAAGAAGTTAATAATTGATCTAAAGAATTGAATCACTCTATCTAGTAGTGATTTAGCAGGAATTTTACCACCTACAAATTCAGGAAAATCATCCATAATTCTTTCCTTGATCATAAGATCAGAAACTAATGGATCATTATAGTCATATGTTTTACCAGTTTCTCTATCTACAAAAGTTCCTTTCTTCGTTCTTTCGTTTGCTATAATTGCAGCCTGTTCATCTGGAGAAAGAAATCCAAACCATATACCTTCCATAAGTTCATGGAAAGCAGATCCTTTCATACCACCTTTAAATATCTTAGCCACATTACCTTCAAATACACCAAATGCTTGTTCATTGTCATATGTCATTATCATGTTTTCCATAAATTCATATGGAATACCAGGAACATATTTAGCAGCGAACTTCTTAAAATATTCAATCTCAGCCTCAGACATTGGTTCATAGGCTTTTGATACGCCCACTCTTCTATATCCAAGATCTCCACCTCTACCACGTTTCTTTTTAGGACCTTCTTTTTCTACAGGAGGTTGTTCTTCTTTCTCTTCAGGTTTTTCTTCAGCTTTGAATTCACCCCTAAGTTTAAGAAGTTTTGCTTTAATTAATGTAGAAATACCAAATTCAGCATTTTCATACACATTCAACTTTTCATCATACGCATCAAGTTCCTTGAGGTTGTTATTTATACTAGTTACAAGAGTTTCATCTGCACCAACTCTATCGCCAGTTTCAGGATCACTCACTCCTGCAATCTTAGTTATAGTTTCACCTGTAACATTATCATCTTCTGTAATTACATCAATAACACCATTGGCATCTTGTGTAGCTACAAATTTAACAATACCTTTTCCAGCAATCTCGTAATCATTTATTGTACCATCGTTAAGTTTATACTTATCGATTGTAATTCCTTTACCTTCAGGTTTTTCTTTCTTCTTTACAGATTGTACAGGAAAATCTAATCCTTTCAGATATGCATACTTCTGTTTAAATGAGAATGGTACAGCTGGTGTAGGTTTAGATATATTTGTAACAAGTGGAGCATCGTCTATTGTACGATTGCTACCATCAGGATATTTACTAGATAAAAGATATTGTTGATAATTCTTCCATTCTCTATCAACAAGTTCGTTGCTGCTGTTAATATAAAACTCATAGAAAGGAATTGATAATCCTGCATTTAATGTTTTGTTATTTATGCTATGAAACACATTTTGTAAAACATCAATTATTTGATTTTCATATCTTCCAATGTTGGCAAAATCATAACGATTTTCTCCAATTACAAGATCTCCAGAAGTTGAATCAATAAACACTTTATTATCACTAGCAGGAGCTTCTGGTTTAGAATTCCAGTAAAGAACATTTTGTATAAATGCTAGTTCTCTTTGTTCTAAAGAAAGATCTTTTTGAGATAGGGTTTCTTGATTTATCCTATCTGACATTCTTTTAAATACACCATATATTGCAGTGGCCTTTTGCTTACTGAACGATGTATTATTTAAAAACTCAAGATTGTCTTTATATTTTGCTACAGGTCTACCATTTGGAAACTTATAGTTTTGACCATCTTCATGGGCAATATTTCCTTTTGTAACAACTTCAATAAGTTTCTCTTTAGCCACTTTGCTCTCAGGGAATACCACTCCACCAGCAAAGTTCTTTTCAGGATTATCTTTATTTATAATTGGAATACCTTTAGATATACCATAGTCAAACATAACATACTCATCATCAGCCATTTCTGAAAGCTTCTCACGATATGCTGACCATCCTGCAAGTTCTTCCATAGCAGCATCCCTTTCACCATCTCTATATCTAGGAATAGGATTACCATTCTTATCTTTAGCATTATAGAATAAACTAGCAGAAGGCATAGTGGAAAATACAATCTTATTGATATCAATAGGATCTCCAAGTTTACCAATCACCTTACCATCTTTATCTACAAAAGATTTTTTACCATTATCATCTTTGATAAAGATCATTCCAATAAATCCAAAGTCTTTATCATTTAGTTTTGATACATCAAGATTTCCACCTTTAAAAGACATCTCACCTAGCCCCTCAATATTCAGGAATTTTTCCTGTTTAGAGGTAACTAGTATTGCCTTCATTTTTTGTCTATCATCGTTACTAAGATTCTTTACATTATTAATGAACTCATTATAACGAATAATGTGTGGAGCAAGTGAATCAGCATCCTCATCATCTAAAGATGCACTTATGTTTGCTTTATATAAACGATCTTTAGGTTTTTTCCTAGATTCTTTTATCTTAGCTTTCTTATCAGTTTCAACACTCTGTGTTGGAAAATCTCCAGAAGATTTCTCTATCTCTTCTTGAGTTCTTTTAAGCTGTTCAGCATATTGAAGCAGTCTTTGTTTTTTAGCAAGATCACTCTTCTGCTGTTCCATGTAATCAGCAGATTGTTTTTGAAACTCTTTTTCAATATCTGCTGCAAGAGCGTCATTATTAAGTGAGTTAATAAATTCTAACTTATTCTCATTTGGAGCAGCTATGTCTTGATATTTCTTTCTAGATAAAACATTATTAATTGATCTGTCTAAAATATTATTAAGTTCTGGAGAGGTAACATCTATATCAGAAATGTTATAAGCTTTGAAATCTCCTGGTTTAAGAAATGTTCTATTTCCATTTGGAAGTATCACCTCATATTCTCCACCAAGAGTTTTTGAAAGAACTGACATCTTAGGGGCATATTGCAAATTACCACCCTCTCTTCTAAGAGGTTGTCCTAATGAATATTCTTTACCAACTTCAAGTTCTTTCTCTATAGTTCTTTTTCTACCACCATCTTCAGGAACAAAAGATTGTTTTACTAAAACTTTATCAACTTCATTAGCCTCAGCAAATTGATCATTTGCCCCATCATATTCTTTAGGGTTGGCTTTTATATCATCATACTCATTTAAGAACTGAGCTCTTCTTAAAGACATTTCTATAACATCCATTAATGATGTTTTAAGATCATCTTTATTTACGCCACCTTTTTTATTAATTTGATCTAACGCCTCTTTTGTAGCAGTTTGGTTTGGAGTTCCTGTCTGAATGATATCATCAATAATACTTTGAACATTTATACCATTTTCAAACAAAGCAGTAGATATCTGAGGAATACGATTATCGTAATCTCTAACCTTTGAAGCAGCATATACAAGTTTGTCAATAACATTGTCTGAGAAAACTCTCTCTCCTGTTTCTTTAATTACAAGTCCTTTATATTTAATACTTGCAGCATCGTATAATTTAGCTGTATTATTTGCATGGTTTTGAAGGTTATCTAATCTATTAAGAAAAGATTCTCTTGTATCAGTTTCTGCTGCAGTACCTTCTTGTTGTAATGTTCTAAATCCTTCTTCTGTTGAAGCTTCTCTTTTAAGTGAATTTATTTCAAAATCAATAGATTCTTTAGCGTTATATTTTAAACGATTTGCAACAAACGTATGGGCATAATCAAATTCTAAATCTTTCGATTCAAGAACATCTCCTTGTCTAATTGCAGCCTCTCTTTGTTTTTGAATAATCTCTGCAGCTTTTATACTAGAATAAGAATATTTAAGTTTATCTTTAATTAAAGAACCATTAAGTGCAGATATAGCATCGTCTCTTAATACTTTTGATTCTCCACCATATCCTGTAGCACCTCTTTCTCCAATCTTTCCTGTACTAAATAATGTTGGTCTGTATTTACCTTCATCATTTTTTCTAAAACCAAATACACCTGATGATTGTAAAGCTCCAGATAAACCACCTGTTGATATATTTAACCATCCTTCATCTGATGTAAGTGCTTGATTTACACCATATAATATACCATCATCTAATGCAGAAGATTCTTCTTTACGAAGTCTTTTACCATAATAATTTTGCGTACCTGTTTGAATAGCATACTGAGCACCTTCTTCAAATGCTTCAGCTGTATTAAAAAATAAAGACCCTACATTTTTTGTTTTATATAAAAGCTTTCCAAAACCACCTGTAGGTAAAGTTTCAGCATATTTACCAGCTTCAAATTTAATACTATTCAGTATGTTCTTTTCTGCTTTAAAAGAAGAACCATATATTTTAGGAAGTTGAATATAATTAGTTGCTGTAAGAAGTGCTGCATTTAAGAATAAACTTGAGTTACCTACACTTGCAGAGTAATTATCAATTTCTTTAAGGTCTTCAGTTGTAGGATCATAACCATGAGTATTTTTAAAATCCTCAATCATCTTTTGTCTAAACTCCTGAGAGTTATTTAATGCTTCTAATCCAGCTTCACCAACAGTACCAAACGTTGCTACAATTCCTTGATCAGCTTTCATTAGTCCTTTACCTGCACCAACTTTTGCACCATTCCATAAACCTTCAAGTTTATTTATAACAGTTGGAAGTCTTTGTGCTTGTGGAAGCAATGATGCTTCAGCAATAGCTGTATCAGCAGCAGAAGCCATTTCTGCACCAGCTCCTGCAAGTTTACTAGTTAGACCAACAGCTTTCAAAGCTCCACCCCAAGCAAAACCTGCACCAACTGCTCCTAGAGAAAATCCTAGGTTTTTAACTATATTATCCCATAAAAAGTTTCCTGTAAATAGATTCGATGGTTCCCACCAACTACCATTTCTTTCTCTTTCTGTTTTATAATGGGCATATTTATTTTCCCAATCTTTATTAAAATCACTAAAGCTATTAGTTAAATCATTATTGTAAAATGAAGAAACTTTACCATCTTGTATTCCTTTATAAACACCATATACAAGTCCTGCTGTACCTTCAAGAAATGTTGTAGTGGCAACACCTGCCATTTTAGCTACACCATTGTATGCTTTTTCAAGACCACTTTGACGCTGAGCATACATCTCTTCATTATCTCTACCAGGAAAAAATGTTGGATATCTACCAGACATATCTATTCCTGCTGTAGAAACAGAAGGAAAATCTTGACCAGTCTTTGGAGCATTCTGATTCATCAAAGTATTAAAAATACTTGAATAATCTGATTTATTTTGAGTGGTACCCAAAGAAGCTTCCTTAGGAAGTTCATATTGACCAACCAAATCAGGAGGAGTAAAAGGTAAGTTTACAGGTTTTATATCTTCTGGCATGTTATTTTAGTGTCTTTAATTGTTGAATAACTGCACTGTTAATGCCTTCTGGCAAACGATCTAAATCTTGGTTTATTGTACCATCTTGATTATACTTAAAAAATGGTTGTGGATATGTTACAGGTTCTGGTGCTCTACCATCTTGATAATTTAAATAAATTTTAAACCATAATTTATCTGGATTAGCATGGTCAGGTATAAGATCTGCAGTTGCTGTATAACCTCCACCCTTAAGATTTTTAAATGAGTTTGCTTTAAACCACGCTGTGGTTGGATTTTCTGTTCCTGATATATTAGAAGTTCCATTATAGTTAATTTGTTTAACTACTTCAGGAATTGGAAGATTTGAAAATTTATATCCTTGTAAAGATTCAAAGTCATCATCATCTATTGTTACAGATCTTGTTTTACCATTATCTGAAACAAGTCTTAGTTCATATTTATTCTTATCATAAGAAGACGCACCTGGTGTAATTTTAACTGAAACAGCATTAGGTTTTGTTGACAGAAGTGCACTTTGCATATCTGGCTCACTAAATCCTTCAGTTTCATTTAAGTTTGATTTATATTTACCTATTATTGCAGAAATTAAAGCATTTCTATCATCTGCATTTTCTTTTCCTCTAATGACAGGAACAGATACAGGTTGTTTAATCATGCCTCCTTTTAAATAAAGTTCTGATTCAATTGCAGCAAGTTTGCCATAATTTGAAGCATTTAAAAATTTACCTGCCTGTTGTATTGCAGGATTAATTTTACTTCCTACAATATTTCTACCAGAGTCACCTCCACCACCAGGAATATATCTCATATCGAATGCGCTTTTTTCAAGATCATTAAACGCAGTTCCATATTTTAATTGCAGTCTTTTTTTTGATTGATCTCGTAAAGCTTCTTGGTTTTTATCTATTGTCCAACTACCAAAAGTGTTATGCAGTTCTGGATGAAGGTTTGCAAGATCCATTACATCTTCTTTACTTAAAGAAACAGATTGACCATTGCTAAGAATGACTGCTGTGTTTTTTACAGCTTTGCTTAATTCCTCTTTAGTTGGTGTATCAAGTCCTCTTTCTTTAGCAATTGCTAATGCTTGGTCTTTAGTCTTCTCAATTCTACCTTTTTGAACTGATATATTTTGTGTTAATTTATTTTGTTTTCCAATTAACTCATGGAACTCAGAAGGTACAGAACTTGGATTAAGTGACCATTCTTGTAATTGTTTTGCTGCAAATCTTGCTGTAAATGTATTTACATCTCCAGAACCTACATCTACACTTTCTTTGTTTGCTTTGGCAAAATTATACATTGCTTTTCTAATTTGCTCATCAGTTTTTCCAGGGTTAACCTTTTTGAAAAATTCAAATGTAATTTTATCATTTGTCTGGTTTAGATCCTGAACACTGGTAGAGTAATCATCCTCTATTTGATTTTTAATTGCAAACTCATTTCCTTCTAATGTTATAGGTTCCTTTACAATCTTTGCAGTTTTTCCAAGAAGCTTTCCCCCATCACCTATTCCATATTTTAGATAAAGTTCTAATTGATCTTTTTCATCCTGTGCTCTATTTCTTTCTTCCTGATTTGCAGCTTTTTTTACGTCTAAATTATATGTTGCTTGCCACTGAGCATTTTTAACTCTATCTTGTTGAACATTCCTGTTAAACTCATTCTGTGCCATTGTCACTGTAAAAAGTGGACTAACAGAATATTTAGTATCTACATCATGAGATGATAACTTTTCAGACATAGTTTGTAAATAGTTATTTGTATACAAACTTGCCCTTACAGCATCTGGATTGATATCAACAATTTTAATATTTCTTTCTAGATCTGAATCTAGTTTACTTTTATGTTTTGTAAAATAGTCAAGCTGACCTTTTAATGAAGTTATTTTATCATTGTCCTTTACATTCTTTTGATCTTCATTATACAAAGCAAGATTTATTCCTTGTATTTTAGCAGCAGTTTGATCAATTTGATCTGTAGACCTTGTTCTGATTTCTTCTTTAAGCATATCAGGAGTATAGTTTTCCATACCCATTTCACCATCTATAGCCAATTGTTTAAAATCATCTGCAGTGAGAGCTGCTTGAAATGCTCCTAATATTTTACCAGCATCTTTACCCTTCAAATGTTTTTCAGCCATTATAGGATTCCAAACTGGCTCTTTTCCTATAACTCTTCCTTTTTTATCTTTTATATCTTTATAAAGTAGCTGACCCTTTTCATCTGTTTGATATAATTCTTGAACAGTAGTTTCATCAAGTCCCACTTCTTTAGCAATATCTTTAAGTTTACCCCAAACATCCCTAGGTTTAAAATATTCATCATTAAAAGATGCATCCATGTTAGGATCAGAAAACCAGGCATTTGCCTGTTTCATAAACTTTTTTGTATTATTAGGATTTGATTTTCCATCAGATTCATCCTTTTGGATTTGCTGAATACCTCTTTTATATTTAGATGTTGATGATACAGCATTTTGTATAGTTGGATCTTTTCCAACTTGTGTAACCATTCCTCCTACAGAATTAACTAACTGAAAATTTGAGAAATCTCCAGCAGCTACAGTTTTTAATTTACTGCCTACTTCATTAAGTTTTGATTTTAGATATTCTTTATGAAGAGGTTTCATAATGTCTAGACCAGCAACATTATCAATTTGACTTTGGATTTTTTGTACTCCTTCCTCGTATTTCTGTTGCTTATACGTACCTACCTTCAGCATAGCATCCACAGGAAGCTGCTGTACGTAGGGGTTAAATTGTGATATTGCGTCTGTAAATGAAGCCATGTCTGATTAAGTTAGCAAATGTAATTTAAAATATTATAAGTACCAAGAGAACCTAACTAAATTTGGTAACTTAGTATAACTGAATGAGTTAGAGATTTTTGATAGCTTTTACAATACCACCATTTTTCTTCAGTGGTTTCATATCTGCTACAGATCCATCATCATTGTATGTAAATTTGAATCCTGTAGGAGCTTGTTGCTTACCAGAAGAAGAAGATGCATTACCTTCCATATTCCAATCAACAGGAGCATTAGCGTTATAAGCTCTTCCCTTACGACCAAATCTGAAGTTGTACATATTCTCGTATATTCCCAATGTCTTGTTCTCAAGCTTATGTTTAGCTATCTTATCAGCTATAGAACTAAGAGCTGCTTGAGCCTGAGCTTTTGTATTTGATTTAGCCTGAGACTGTCTTTGATATTGCTGGTCTAGGATAGATAGATTCTTAAGGGCAGTTTCATTAAGCACACCTCTGTTTCTATTAATTGCTCCCATTATATTCTCTTGGTTAGCCCTAAACTGTTGTCCTAGAATATTAGAATTAGCAGAGTATTTCTGGGCAGCTAGTTGTGAAAGAGCTGCTGGGTTATACCCTACTTGCCTTTGTAAAGCATTGAAATCAGCCTGGTTAGCATTTAGCTGGTCTTGGTAAGAGACACCATATGGCTGCTCTAACAAGGGCTCAAATGTTTGAGCTTGAACAGCTTCTAATTGATTATTTGCCAAAGCATACATTTCTGGTGTAAGTTGATTTGGATCAAGGGGTTCTTGATTACTAGGAATTAAATATGGTTGAAGTTGTCTTAACGCATCATTTACACCAAACTTTTCTTTATCTTTTTTATCTTCATCTTTTTTAGTTTCTTTTTTCTTACCCTTTATAACAATGTCTGGCATTGTTATTGCTGCTAATTGACGATCTTTTTCAGACTTCCAAGGACCATCGCTGTAAGTATATTCATTGGATTCAGGAAGATATTTGGACCATCTATCATTAAGAGCATCAGGTTGTTGAACACCAACTTGAGCTGTTTCCATTTTAGCTCCAAACTTAGCCATATCTGAATCTTTAGCTTTCTTAATCTTACCCTTAGCAAGAGCATCACTTTCTAAACCACGCTCTTTAGCTGTATCTAGAATAGCATTCTGTATACCAGCAAGACGTTGCTTTTGAATAGCCAATCCTTTTAATTTCATATTAGCTCCTTCTACCATAGCTTGTCCAGATTGTAATTTGAGCTGATCGAAAGGATTATCACTATCTACAGAGTCTATAAGTTTAAGTCCTTTCTCTACAGTTTTATTTTGCTTTGCTTCCATTTTGCTAAGATCATTAGCATAGGATTTAAACTTCTTACCTTTAATCTTTGAATCACCAAGCTCAGCTGCACCATAAGAAGGGATTTGCATATTACCATATACAACCATACTTACATCTCCTGTTTCTGCATCAGGAAGTTCTGTAGCTGGTTCACCCCTTTCCACCTCAACATCAGCATCAGCTTGCTCTGTTCCATATTCAGCATAGTTTGTATAACTATCTTGAGCTCCTTTACCATACTTAACACCTATTCCTGTGTGTCCATTTCCATCAGATTCATCATGTGACTTACCTCTGAACATTACAGTTTCCCCAGATCCTGGAAGATATGGGTTGTGTGATATAGGTTCAGCACCTCCACCCCATGTAGTTTTTAATTGACCACCCATAGCAAAGTCAGGTCTTTCTGTAGACATAGCTCTTGCGCTAGCAGGAGTGTAAGCAACTTGTCCTAAATGACCACCAGCTCTTAATGTATCCATTGTTGGATCAGCTTTAAAAAGATCTTTCATATTATATCCACCAAACTGTGTAATCACCTGTGGCTGCCAATCATGACTTAAATATTTTAAACCAACCTCACCACCATCTTCCATAAATGATTGATTCTGAGCTTGTAGATTTTTAGCTCCTGACATAAATGCTGTATCTTGTGTATTTTGTTCTGCACCAGTTTGCCAAGCTTCAGTTTTCTTTGCACTCTTACCACCAAGTATACCACCAGTTATACCACCAACAGCACCAAGAATTGCAGATGCTCCAGGGATAGGAATAAATTTACCAACTGTAGATCCAATTGTACTTCCTATTTGTCCACCAGCATTAGGTTTTCCTTTACCTCCACCAATCAGACTACCAAGAGCACCTCCTGCTTGTCCAGCCATTTTATCCATACCAAACTGAGCTCTTGGAATAAGACCACCTCTTCTGTATTGTTTAACTATCTCACTATCACTAAGAGGCTCATATCCCATGTCAGAATATATATCACCAGGATTATACATATTTTGTATCTCTGTTGGATTACCCCCAACCATTGCACCATCTTCTGCTAAGAAGTTTGTACCTGCACCATAAGCTTGACCCATTTGTTGTGTGCCAAACGCTTGATCTTCAGGTCTAGTGTATTTACGTTGTTGTATATCTGGTGTAAGACCAGCAACTTGTTTTGTCAATCCACTTAATTCAAAAGCTTGATTAGCTTCTTTTTGTTGATTTTTCTCTTCTTTTAATTGTTGAAAACCTTGCAAAAGATCAGTACCAATACTCATAGCACCTCCAACACCACCAACCTTTCCAAGTCCTTTGTCAAGTTTATCATATCCTGCACCAATATCTTTACCAAAGTTTTGCATTCCTAATGCAACCTTATTTGAATTAAAATTACTTCCATCAGATTTAAATCCAAGAGCTTCTGTTTGGGCTTGTGTAACTTGCCCTGTTGGAGAATTAATCATTCCTTTACTGTAAGAAGCTAACTTTGGTCCAAATTGACTTAACATATCACCAAGTTGAGCCTTATGAATATATCCTCCTTGTTTTAATGATTCTGCTAACTTGGCAATACCTCCTGCAGATTGCATAAGACTGCCAAGATCCAATCCTCCTTTCTTACCAGCGTTAGCAGCTTGTGTTTGTTGAGCAGCAAGATTTTGTTCCTGCATTCTCATTTGACGATTTGAACCTGTATTAGCATAATCTGCTTGATCATACAAGTCTGTATAATTTGCAGCTTTAAATGCTGGTGCTTGTTCACCACCAATATATGTACCAACCTGAGCCTGTGGAGGGTTAGAGAAATCTGTAAGCTGTGTTAATTGCTTTTTTACCATAGAGGCACCCATAGCAGCTTTCTTAAACTCTTTCTTGTGAGCTTTCATAAATGCTTCTTCTGTAGGATATTTCTTGTAGAATTCCTTTTCAGATTTAACACCAGCAATTTTTAAAATGTCTTTTTTCATAATATATTATTATACAGGTTTTTATTTGTATTTCTCTAACCATTTTTTACTTACAGGAGTTTCTTTAAACTTACTAGCTCCTGGGAACTTATGAGTTCCTGTATTAGGTTGTATAAGTCTAGGTTCTCCTACATTAGGTTCTACCCATAATGGTATGTCACCATAACCATGTGTAGCCATTGTGTTTCCTTGTATCTCTGTTATCTCTCCAGGATGTGCCCATTGTCCTCTGTCATCTTTTATTACACCACCTTCTTTCTTTTCTTTTGAACTCTTTGTGTTTTCTAATTTTTGTTTTTCTTTATTTATAAGATATCCTATACCAGAACCAACACCTCCTGCTAATGTAGCAGCTCCTTTTATAAATTTAGAATTTGTAACTTTATCCCAGTCTCTTAAAACATCCATTTGTTTTTGTCCAACAATGTCTGGTGTACTAAGCATTTTTAAACTAGCAGGTTCATTTTGTTTAACCACTCCAGCAGGAAAATTATGAACTTCTTCTATAAGTTTACTTCCATCGCTATTATAAAAATTTCCTGTATCATCATAATAGATTCTGTTTTTCAAATCAAAAGGTTTACCACCTGTTAGAGAAGACACCTCAAATTCTCTTACCTTTTTAGGTAATCCTTTTACACTTTTTAAAGGTTGCAAATCCCAAGTGTCAGTGAAATCAATAAAGTTTTTACCTTGTTCATCAACTCCTTTTGTAATCCAACCATTTCCATGAACTCCTCCAAAGTTAAATTCTTTTTCTATTTCTGTAGTACCAAATGATTTTTTTGGATTATTAACTATTTTCTGTAATTGATCTTTTTCTAACCTAAAACTATTTAAAGCTAATGTACCATCTGGATTTTTAGAAAATGTATTGAACTCAGGTTCTAAACCATTATACAATCTCCAACTATCAAACCTATTTTTTGTAGCGTATGTACTTGGTTTAAATTTTAGTGACTTAGGTGTCATTAATTCTAAAGGTGCTGCTACCACTGTAAAAGGATCATATCCAACAGGAGTTATAGATTTATTGATGATATTACCAATAATATTTTTTTTACCTGTTTCTTTTGCAATAAACTTACCTGCAGTTTTTAATTCTTGACCAACCAATAATGGAGCAGCACTCATAGCCATCTCAATATCAAACATTGGTTCTACAATATTCTCACTAGCTCTATCAAACGTTTTAGCTGTAGAAGGAGAAAGGAAATTTGATACAGCTCCTGAGTTAGGATCAAACACTTTACCTTGTTCTTCAGCATATTGTTGATTCTTTGCAAGAACTTGTTCTCTAGTTAATTGCTTTCCTTTAGGAGTTTGTATAATAGGTTGTTTAGCACGAGCTCTTTGATCAAGAGCTTCTGCTCTTGTACGTTTATCTTTTTGTGGAGCAACAACTCTTGTAGCATCTGATGGAGCTCTTTTATTAATAACTTTTAATAAGTCTTCAAGAGTTACCTTTTCACCATCTTGAGCCTGAGGAACATCATACTTATCTAACCATGCACCATTTTGAGCTTGATCAAGAGGAGTTGCATTTTCATTCTTTGCCACTCTATTCATTAAATATAACAAATCACTGTCATTATATCTTGATCTAAGTCTTTCTAAAATTAGTCCTGGATCATTAGGTGCTCCCACTTTATCCAAGTTTCCTTTCTTTTTACTTTCCTTACTAGGTTGCGAGTATGTTGGACCATATCGATCCATTTTCATTTGTGGAGTATTAAGTTCTTTTACTTTATACAACTGATCTAACATCCCTGGAGTAAATGAATCCACCTTTGATTTTGATGCATCCCATATTTTATTCTTAGCTGCCATATATCTCAAAGCCATAATGTCTGACCTAATTTCTGGAACAGTACTATCATGAGCAGAAGTTTGACTTTTTCGAGACTCTTCATCAGAAAAATCTTTTAATAATCCTTGTCTGTAATCACCCATAGATGGATATATAGGTTTTTCAGTAACGTAATTTTGAGGTATTGGAGTATGTAAAGATTTGTATAAAGCAGCAGCATCATCTTTTCTATCAGTAAGCTTATTCCTGTTAAGCATTAACATTATGTTTCTAGGCTGACGTGATAATATATCATCTTGATCTACATGTCCTAATTCATGAGCAAATGTGGCTGACTTAGATTGATTATAATAATCATTAGGATCACCCATGTTTAAAGTGTTTGTCCTATCATAATTAGTTGGTTCTTTATACCCAAGACTATTTACATAACCATAATTGTATTTTAAATTATCAATATGCTTTGCAACAGCTTTTCCAACATTTTTAGAGTCATCTTTAATACCAGCATTACCTTTATCAAATAAGTTTTTTTGAAATAACTCAGATTGATAATAGTCTTTAAACCAGTTTTTTACATTTTCTTCATCTGCTGCCCCATATAATTTTTTATTTTTTTCATCAACTGGAGGAGTCTTTGCACCATCCTGTGCACTAGCTTTTGTTTTCTTAGCATAAGGACCATTACTAGGAATTCCCTGTGTACGTGCGTATGTGAATCCTACAGAACCAGGCATTGATCCACCCATTGCAAAATCTTTACCTGATCTTTTAATAGGTGTAGGAATGTTTTGTCCTTTCTCTACATATGGATGTCTCACTGTTCTCTCCCATTCATCAGCTTCTTGCCATGTTTTAAATGGACCACCAAGATGCTCACCTGTTCTTCTGAATTCAGCCACAGCATCTTTAAGTGGTTTACCATATTTAAAAGATGGAATTAAATAAGCTGGTTCATCACCTTCTCCACCTATAGACATAGCTAGCTCTGTACTAGGAGTGTTATATGGAATAACATATCCTTTTGGTAATTTTCTGCTTGTTGGTTCAAGAAAAGTTAAATTGCCACCATCTTGAAACTGTCCACCCCATGCAGGAGAATAGTTTCTACCCTTTGTATTATTACCCATTCCTACAAATCCTGGACCCATAGACACAGAACTATCATTGTAGTTCTCTTGGTGTTCTTGCATAGATCCACCATCTTCATATTTAGATAACCACCCACCTTGTTTGTAGTCTCTAGTTAATTTAAAATTAGGAACTTCTGGAAATTTAGGTTTTACAACATAATCATAACCACCTAGTTCATTTTTAACTTTTCCTAATTGTTTAAAAGAAAAATCAGGATGTGTAAAAACTTCTCTTTCTACTTCACTAAGTGCACCATTTCCAATATTACCAGCAAATTTTCTAGCTTCAGGTTCTAAAGATTGTAAAACTTCTGGAGATAATTCTTCATATGGATTTTTTAAAATATGTTTAAGTTTATTATCTTTAAGTTTCATTACCATTCTGTCTACTGAATTACTATAAGGATTCATACTAGAACTAGTACCTGCTGAAAAAGACAAAGGTCTATTTGGTACATAATTATTTTCTGTATATAAACTAGGTTCTTTTAAATTAATTCTTCTAGATAAGACAAGGGGTTCTTGAGATGATAATCCTGCTTGATTTATTATCTGATCAAACCTTGCTCTTTTTGCTTGGTCAATAACCCCACTTCTTCTTCCTGTAAATGGTTCAGAAGAAAATTGATATTCAGCTATTAAAGCACGATCTTCATTTGATAATGCAGATGAATTTTTAAGTTTACTAAACATGGATGTTGATTGTTCCTGCGATAATCCTTTAGCAGGACTTCTCCAAGCATAATTTAAAGGGTTATTTCCTTCAGCAACATCTACATATTTAGCTAATGCTTTTTTACCTACAGTTTTTAAAACTGGTTCAAGTAAAGCTTCAGTTGCACCTGCTACTGCTGGTGCTGCAATATTCCAAGCTGCCTCACCATAGTTTCCTTGTTGTATATTCAAAGGAACTCTTCCTACACCAGATGCTAAATTTCCTATAAAAACTCCAGGGTTCAAATAGTCATCAATAACACTATTAGGGTCATTAGGAAATAATCTAAATTTATCACCAGTAGCTTGTGTTTCATCAGCAAGTTGTTGAGTAAAACTTTTTATTGAAGAATAAGGTTTTGCATTTGCTTTTTCTGCACCTGCAAGACGTGCTTTTCTATCTGCAAGTGTTTTAGCATTTTTAACTTTAATTCTTTCTTCAACTTCCTTTTTATTTTTAGCAAGCTGTTCTTTAGAAAGAGGAATATCTTTTCTTACTCCTGGAAGTGATGCTATATCTCCTGTAGAATAACCTCCTTGAGCTTGAGGAACATCAAATTTATCTAACCAACCACCTTCCTCTTTCTGAGGAACATAACTTGCAGGATAGATGTTTCCACCAAGTTGCATGTTCTTAATATCCTTACCACATATGTGACATACGTATGCATCATTCTTACTAGAATCTGATTTATTCCAGGAGTGTCCACATGTGCATGTAATTTTATTAGCCATTATTTGTAAGAGATTTGGGCAGGTGTGTAAATGAATTGGCTTACTAAATGTGCATCAGATCTGTCATCTAGAATATGTCTCACCTTTAATTCTTTAGCTCTAAGAGGTTCTTTCTTGAAAGATCTCTTTCCATAGTCCATATTGATCTGGTTGACTAGTTTATCAATAGACATTGATTCACAGCTCTTTGTAAACAAAGGTATGGATTTATCTTTAACTAATGACCAAAATGTATTATACTGATAGAAATTATCTGATTTAGTAAATGTAATTGTCTTACTATCAGCATCATATATAGGATACTTCAAGTATTCCTTTAGGTTGTTCATAGGTTTTGGAACCAGCTTAAGGATACCAGAACACTGTTGACCATTATAAAGAATAGCCTTATTGAAATATCTATCATCTGTTTCCACCTTTCTGTTATCATTAAACACCCCATCATCAGGAAGATATCTATAAGCCTTAGTGTAATCTTTTACATTCTGTAAGATTTCATCATAATACTGATAGGCAAATGGATATTCTATTATGTATTCTTTGATACATCCATAATAGGTGTTGTATATAACAGGGTTTGTAAGGTGTCTCCAGAGAGAAGCAGTATTATAGTCTTTAAACTGTATGGCTGCTAGTTCTTCTATTGTAGCTGTTCCAATTGGAATCTTAATCTCTGTATCACAACATGTGTATAATGACTTGATAATGATAACAGTAACAGTATCATCAACACTCACTGTATATCCATCAATAAGATTTTTCTTAGTGATGTCAATACCAAGCGTGTTCCCTCTATCATCATAGATGTTGAAGGGGCCAGTTCGCCTGCCTGCACTTGTTAACTTTATAATAATTATTTTATTCATGTCTTAATTTATACTTTATCCACCACAGTCTAATAAACATTGTGCTAATGATGCATAAGTTCCTCCACTTCCTACATTTACACATCCTAATGGATTACCTAGACATTCCCAAGCAAGTACAGGACACGCTGCTTCACAAGAAGCCAAGTCAGCATAAGTTCCTGTTCCATCACCTGGATCTACACAAGTTCCACTTACACAATTATATGATACAGGAGGAGTCAATGCACAAAGTGTTTCACATTCAGCCAATGTTGCAAATTGACCTGTTCCATCATAAACTTCAAAACAAACAAAATGAGTACAATTATATGTTATAGGAGGAGCAACTGTTGTTGTTGTAGTGGTAGTAGTAGGTCTAGTGGTACTACTAGTCGTTGTGGTAGTAGTAGGTCTAGTGGTACTACTAGTCGTTGTGGTAGTAGTAGGTCTAGTGGTACTACTTGTAGTAGTGGTAGTAGTAGGTCTAGTGGTACTACTAGTCGTTGTGGTAGTAGGTGTACTAGTGGTACTACTTGTTGTAGTGGTAGTAGGTGTACTAGTGGTACTAGTTGTTGTAGTGGTAGGTGGTGGTGTTATATAAGTAACTGTAATTGTTCCTGATAATTGAACAGTTGATGGGTAAGTGTTAGGAGTTATTATATATTTAAGATAACCACTTGCTGTATCTGTTGTTATAGTTGCATTACTTGTAACTATTCCTAAACTACTACTAATCACTTGAGCTACAACCATAGGTGTTGGATTAGGAGGAATTCCTATTTTCAATTGACCATTTGAGGAATTTAATGTACCACTAACAGATATGGTTCCACTTGATGCTCCTATAGCAACATTAGTTGTTAGAAAATGCCCACCAAACGCACTTACATCCATTGCTTTAAATGCTTTCTCAGATGCTGGATCAACAACTAGTTCAAAAAATCCATCATATGTTACTATTGGAAAAGCAGTTGTTGTACTAGTTGTTGTTGATGTTGTACTAGTTGTACTAGTAGAAGTACTAGTAGATGTAGAGGTACTAGTGGAAGTTGTTGTACCAGATATTGTAAGAAGAACATAATTATAACATGTTCCATAAGACTGCACTTTAATTATAGTAGTACCATCTGGAACTGAAGTAGATAAATATCCTGTCACTAAAGCAGCTTTAGATACACCTGTTTCAAAAGCTGAAGCATACCCATCTACATCAGAATATAAGTCAAAGGGACCTACATCTGTTCCTGCTGTTGTTAATGATATTAATACTGTTAGTGCCATTTTATTTATTTAAGGTGTTGCACACACATCTATTTCAGCAAAGTTACCTTCAGGACAACCATTATATATAACTGTACCATCTGGTTTTGATATTCTTGTCCAAGTTACATTTGAGTGAGGATCTAAAATATCATCACAAGTTGCGCCATATTCAAGCATTGCTGAAATAAGTGAAAATCCAACAATATTTCCACCACCACCAGCATTTGATATATCTATTGCTTGATCTGATGTAATGATTATTTTATTATATCTTGAATAAGGAGATCCTGTCCAAAAACCTCCTGCTTCAAGTTCATTTGGAACATTATAATAATCTTGACAAATATATGTTCCATGTATAGTCTCACCACCACCAGTACCATAAGAATTATTTATTTTAGAATCTCCTATATATACACCATTTCCATAAATTTCAAATAGTGCCCTATTACAACCATGACTTCCTATTTCATCTGGACAAGGATGTTCATATCCTGAAGGTATTAAATCAAGATCACTTAATGAATCTAGATATATTGTTTCAACAATTAATCCATTTAAACATTCAACTACAGGATATGTAAATGCTGCTTCTCCTGCTAAATCACAATTAGGAATATATGTAGTTGTAGATGTAGTGGTTGCTGGAACTTCTTGTACAGCAATAGCATGAAGATCACAACCATCATTTAATCCAGAATAGAAGAAGTTGTTCTCACCTATATACCAGTTAGGTATATAGCTATGAAAACTTGTCCAGCTTCTTGTGTTTACATTGAATGAAAGAGTCCAAGACTTATTACAGAAATACTGTATGTCTGTTAAATAGACTATCTCACGAATTACAACAGGACTGATGTTCTCATCATTCTGTGGTATTATTCTTTCTACATAGAAGTCATTTGTTGTGCTATCATATTTGACATCAGAGTTCTGAGGAATATAATCTAGCTTAGATATAATCACTCTATCATACTTGCTGTCATATACACCATGTAGTCCTACACCATTAAAATTATTATCTACAGGTACGTTAGGAAAATATCTAAGGATTTCAAATGCTAGGTGATCTGTAAAGAACCTATTAAGTCCAGATCCAAATGCTGATATATCCTGTGCTTGGTTTCCTGCTATCAAGAACACCTGTCCTCTCTTAGCGTCTACAGTGATTTGTCCTTGAGGAATCTTAAGAAGCATTTTGTTCTGACTTCCTACATATCCAAGATCTGTTTCTGCAAAGTCTATTGGAGGAGCACTTCTAAATAATGTATCATTGCCTAGATAAGCAGCTTGTGGATTGCTTGTTTCAACAGTGAGCATAGTGTTATACAATAAGCTCTTGTTTTCAAACCTAGCTAAAACAGCTCTGTTCTGAATACCATCTAGTGATACAAGTTTACCATAGTTCTGAGGGAAATCAAAGAAGCTAATAGGACGATAGATTAACCAGCTATTGATTCTATTATCTGTAAAGCTTTGTTGCCTATCAGAATATATTGCTCTGAATGGGAAATTTGTATAACATTGATTACCATTCCAATCTATAGGTAGATGTGAGAAGAAGTTTTCTTTATTCTGTTTAGAGAATGTTGTGTTGTAGTAATATGTATTATCCTGAGAAATAGGAACAAAGCTTTGTTGTAACCAGTTATCAGGAATACCTGTGCTCACGTGTGGAAAGAAGTCCCCTTCTCTATTATTGAATGCTTGACGAAGATCTACATTCACTGCTGATTCACAATAGAATGTAGGAATACCATAAGCAAACAAATAGAAACTACCATCATAGAATGTTCTTCCAGGACTACCTGTAGCTTGACTATTAGGACAATCAAAGTTATGAGCTTTGAATGAAATAATATTCTTCATTGTTGTTACAGGAGTAACTGTTGTTGTATAGTTAGATAGAATAGATCTAGCTGAGTGCCAGTATTTAGGATAGGCTACATTACCTATTTCATCATAGAATATATCTGAATCATCAGGAGCCCCCACTCTATTATCAATAAAGAAAGGAAGCTTAGTTTTAAATGCAAAGCCACTAATGAATGTATCTCCACCAAACACTATTCCAGTGGTTGCTGAAGTGGCTTCTAAACTTTGAAATCCTGTATCAATTGTTTCATAAGAATACATTTGACCCCATTGGTTATTAGCTATGTTCTTTAGAGATCCATAATAAGTTACAGTGGAAATATCAAATTGCTTTTCTGGTTGAAGACAATTACCCTGTTCAGAAATAGTATATCTTGATTTATCTTCAATAGCAGAATCTGTACCACTACCTATTAATAAACTTGGTGTATTACTTGGATAAGGAAGACTTATTACAGAATTTCCATCTCTAGTTTCAATTGTCTTTATATAAACAGATGATTCTCTATCAAAGTTATTGATATTAAGATCATCTCCTACGTTTTGTACACCAGGAATAAGATATTGATATAAGCTAAGTTCTCTTTGTTTAACACCTAAATCATTATTAATAGGAGCCCAATAGTTATATTTAGCTATTGAATTATATGATCTAGCATAGTTTTTTCTAGTGATACCATTAATATAGATTTGCAAGTATGCCTGATAGGCAGTAAACATTGCTGTTGAGCTAAATGGTGTTGTAATATTTGCAATCTCTTCACTAGACTTTAATGCATCTTCTTGAGCTTCTTTAGTAATCAACTTATACATTGCATTCTTTGTCACTTGTGCAAAGTGAGCAGAACCAGCACCATATATTGCACTCTCAAGCTTAATGATGTTTCCTAAGAAAGGTTTACCAAAAGATGTCTCAGGAGAATTAAATACAAATCTATAAGGAGATTTAGCATTGTCAAATGCTTGTAATTGATCAACGCTTACAGTACAATTTAAAGTTCCTACATGCTCAGATATAAGAGTTATAGTATATCTACCACTTCCTTCAACTTGTACAGGTTTTGTTATTGAATCAACAACCTCACAATTTGGAGAAAAAAGATTACCAGAAACCCAAATTACTTGAGGTTCAGCTTTATCAGGAGGAAGATAAGAAAATCTATTACCAGCAGCACTAGCATTTGTACATAAATTCCATGTACTATAATTAGTAGCTGTAACAGTACCATCAGTACTCACTGTAAAAGTTGGAAATGCAGTAGAGCATATATTTAATATTTGTCCAATAGTAGCAATTTCATCAACTGGTAATCCAGTGTCACAACTATAATATCTAACTGTTGTACTAGCAGCAGTGATTGTAACTATATATTCTCTACATACAGCATCGAATGCATTATTCTCTGCAAGAAGAAATGGATCTGTTCTAAGATCATTATATGGATAGTTAGGGAAATAATAAGATGTTCCCTCTCTTTCATACTCACCAAGGTTTCTAAGAATACCTTTGGCTACAATTGATGTATTTGTACTTCTGTTTCCTCTAACTATTTTAAATCCAACAACACTATCTTTTTGATCTCTTGTGAGATTAGACGTTTCTATAAATTGATAAACTTGCTGTACATCTACTCTTACACCAATTGGGTAGATGGCAGCATTCTCCATCTTTAAATTTGTGTATGTACCATTATAAGCAATGGTTGGAATACCACTCTCAAATATAGGACTTACAAGTACATCAGGAAATTTATGATGCCTAATTGGTGTATTTGCAAGAGTGCCCCACACAGCTTCGTTACATGGATAAACATCTGTAGATTCCCAATAAGCAAATTCTCCATACTGATATGGAGTGGCATTATTAATAGGATCACCTACAGCAGCTCCTAATACAGAGCCTGTATTATATATCTTCCAATAAGGAGCACTTGTTCCATCTCCTATAAAATCAGGATTAGTATCTTGTACATCTGGATAAAACTCATTAAGATTTTTAACTCTTCCAGGAATATGAAAACCATCTGTTTGTTTACCATTATCTAATAAGAACACTATCTCAAAAGCATACACCTCATCACGAAGATATCCTCTTAAGTTTGTAGCGTTTATTGGATCAGCATAGTTTTCATCAGCAGGAAGAGTATATGTCTGCCAATTAAGTTTAATTTGATTTGCTATCTGTTGATAGTTAATCCTATCTATAGATGTTATGTTATCCCAAACAAGTACATCTTGTACAGCTGTTAAGTCTTGAGCTATTTCGTAATAAGGAAACTTCTCAAATATATCATTAATAGTAAGTCTTATTTGTGTTTGGTTCTGACCACTATATGTTATCTGGTTAAAATTATCATCTATAAAATACGTACCTACAAGTTCTACAGATGTAATATCATTTACTGTTTTAATTACAGCAATGTTATAATAAGTAAAATATCCTGTGACATCTATATTGTTGATGTCCAATATAATAGATCTTCCTACAGGGTAGTTAAAATCTGCTGTTGTATTAGTAGTGATGGCAATTGGTGTAGGATTAGTTACAGAATAGTACGATGTATAAGCATCTCCTGCAGCATCACAATACTGAATAGAAAATTGATATGTACCAGCTGTAAGACTTCCACCATTAACAACATCCACAACTGTTAGTTCAGGAATTGTAAAATTAGGCTGAACCTTTAATTTATTACAGTCTAGTTCTGGAATTGTTTCATTATCACAAACATTTGTTCCAGGTTTTATCTTATATGGAAGATTATTAAGATCCATAAATCTACGTGGATTTAATCCATCTGTCCAATAAATTTCTGTAGAGCAATTTGTAATCTTGTGTACAGCTTTATGAATTGGGTAATCTATGTTGAAGTTAAGACATGCCCCACTTACGTACGTATGATAGGTACAATCATTATTATCCATATACCCAATCTCACTAGCTCCTGTATCAGGATTAGTTAAAAAGAATATATGTTTATTCTGTTCAACAATTGCATGAGTTCCTATTAAATGAAAGTTCTCAGGAAAGTTCAAACAAAGTTCGTTCCCTGGCTCATTCTGATAGTTAACAGAGTTTGAGTCAAAGTTTTCTAAAGCAGCATTGAGGGCATAAGTAAGCTGACCTTTTTGAACTTGGTTCAGAGTTTGATCCATGTTCAAGCCAGTCCTAGCTACATTATTCTCTTGCTTTATATTTGATTCTTGTTGATCAGCCATAGTTATCCATTTCTTCTCCAACCATACCTACTCACCCTATTAGGGAGTTCGTACATATTGAATCTATTAAGGTCTTGTACAATTCTTCTTTGTTTAGTCCAAGCATCTTGCTTCTTGATTTCAATATCAGCCATGATGAATGCTTCTTCAGACAGTTGCTTATAATACATCAACTTCTGTTGAATCTGATTAAA
>Ga0304730_1000463_pt1 | contig 35752 bp, 25 predicted proteins | sample M_130628_MF_Meta_FD_190474 | JGI IMG/M metagenome (GOLD analysis project Ga0304730, IMG submission 190474) | Freshwater microbial communities from Lake Montjoie, Canada to study carbon cycling - M_130628_MF_MetaG (v2) (version 2) | ecosystem: Environmental > Aquatic > Freshwater > Lake | place...
AAGCTTCTAAATTAGAATAAGCCATGAGGTGATAATTGAGATGCAAAATTAACTTAAATTTGCTCATGACTCATTTAAGTGTAAACATAAATAAGATTGCGACCCTAAGAAATAGTCGTGGCGGCAACAACCCAGATCTACTAAAAGTGGCTTTAGATTGTGAACGCTTTGGTGCCCAAGGCATCACGGTGCATCCAAGACCAGATGAAAGACATATTCGTTATCAAGACGTTTATGATTTAAAGGAAAATATACATACAGAGTTCAACATTGAGGGCAACCCTAAAGAACAAAAATTTGTTGACCTTGTTTTAGCAACCAAACCGCATCAAGTAACATTGGTTCCTGATACCTTAGGCCAATTAACCAGCGACCATGGATGGGATACCATTACAGAACAAGCTTATTTAAAAGAAATCATTGGGGTGTTTAAAAAGGCAGGCATACGCGTATCTATTTTTGTAGACCCGAATGAAAAAATGGTAGAAGCCGCTGCAACAACTGGAACGGACAGAATAGAATTATATACCGAAATGTATGCAAAGCAATTTGCTGCGGGGCATAAAGAAATTGCAATTGCACCATATGTGAGCGCTGCAGCCTTAGCAAAAAAATTAGGATTAGGGGTTAACGCAGGGCATGATTTAGACAGATTCAACTTACCCTATTTAATACAATCCATTCCTAGTATTGACGAAGTAAGTATTGGGCATGCATTAATTAGTGATGCTTTATACCTTGGCCTGGAAAACACCATACAAATTTATAAGCGCGCTTTAGGATAATTTAAAGTATATGAATTAGCTTACAATTAAGGTAATTAGAAGCTATTTGATCTCTATTTAACTGCGAATTTGTATCTTGCATCAAATACATTTTATGGCCAACCAACCAATTGTAGGGATTATCATGGGAAGTGACAGTGATTTACCTATCATGCAGGCAGCTGCAGATATTTTAAAATCTTTCAATATTCCTTTTGAATTAACAGTGGTTTCGGCACATAGAACTCCGGATCGTATGGTTGAATATGCAAAGACTGCTCGTAGTAGAGGCTTACAAGTAATTATAGCAGGTGCTGGTGGCGCTGCGCATTTACCAGGTATGGTGGCCGCATTAACTAGTTTACCCGTAATTGGAGTACCTATCAAATCGACTAACTCTGCAGATGGATGGGATAGTATTTTATCCATTTTACAAATGCCAGGGGGTGTACCCGTTGCAACGGTGGCTTTAAATGGTGCTAAAAATGCAGGTTTATTAGCCGCGCAAATTATTGGTACGCATAACGAAACGATTGCTTTGGCAATGGACGAGTACAAATCAAAAATGGAGACTGAGGTAATGGGAAAAGTAAACCAATTGAAAACAAATTGGGACAACCAATTTGACGCTTAGTCAAATTTAATGATCCTAAATTTCGACTCCAAACCTGTAGAATGTTCCATGATGGTTTCTATCCATGACTGATCATATTGCCCTACCCATGAAGAAAAATGCTCTTCTCTTTCTTGTAAATTATCTTGCGGAAATAATTCCTTTTTAATGCGGTGGATTCTTTGAATGTCCACTGATTGTTTACGTCTTTCGGCACGCAGCATTTTCTTTTCTAGTGCTAATAATTTAGCTTTTGCTTGCTGTGCTAGATTTTCGGCGTGTGTTCCTAATGTAGGATCCACTTTTACCACTTCATTTTTTATGTTGGTATATAAAGCAGTTAAGTGATTCATTTGATCCTGTAAATCCAATGCCTGGGATGCATGTTTCTTTACATAAGCTATTTCTAAATCAAGCAAAGGCTTAAATAAGTCTTGCTCCTCAAACTGCATCGCAGCCCATTGTTCAGCTTGCTTTTGACGCATCAATAAAAAAGAGTTTCTTAATTGCAATAAAGGATAGTGTACACCCACTTGATCAAACACATTTTTTAATTCCATCCAGTAGGCTAGTTCTCCTCCTCCACCAATAAAAACCACACCAGGTAAAATTGTTTCCTGATACACCCCTCTTAAAATCACATTAGGGCTAAACCTTTCTGGGTATTGATGTAATTCTGCTATGATTTCTGTTTGTGAAAACTTTAAAGCGGTGTCTACTACTATATATACTTCCCCTTGCTTTTCGATTCTTCCTCTAATACTGTCTTTTAAATAAAATAAATTAATAGAACGGCCTTCGGATTGTACATGGTAGTCTTTTGACAATGCAGCAATCGTTGGCTGGATGGCTTCATGAGAAAATCCTGTCAATAATTCTTTTTCCATCACAGGAATAAATGCCGCTTTAAACAAAGCATCATCGGGCTGCAATACCAATAAACCTTTTGATCCAAAAAATGCATGCACAAAAGACAAAGTCGCCTCGCTAATTGTTTTACCTTTTTGATAGGCTTCTTTTAAAATCTCCAAGGCTTGTTGACCTTGAGGAAGTATGGACCAGTAATTTTCTAATTGTTTTAATAAAAGTAATAAAGCGTCATCCACCTGCATTCTTCCAATGGCACCAGTTTGTTTGGTCACCCATTGGCATTTCTTATGGTCTAAATTAAATGCGCCAACTTCATCTAAGTCCGCATCTTCGGAGCCCATATAATATACTGGGATAAAATCATACTCAGGGAATGTTGCTTTTAAACTAGCAGCTAGTTGAATAGCATGTATAATTTTATAAAAAAAATATAAGGGTCCTGTAAATAAATTAGGCTGATGTGCCGTGGTGACAACAAAAGTGGTATCCTTTTTTAACAAAGCAATCTGATCATTGATTGCTTTTTCTTGTGGAAGATTGCCGTATTGTTTTGTTAATACATCAAACAATAAGTTTCGATTGATCGGATATTTTTTTCGGCCTTCGATCGCTGCACGATAACCTTCTAGATTAGGCGCGTACTGCACAAAATCAGGCGCTGTAACCTTGCCCGCTAAATAATCATTGATTAGTTTAGAGAATACATGGGTTGAACTAAATGGGATATGCATACTGCTTTGAGACATCGTGGGCAAATTTCGGGAAAAATGTATTGATAAAGGCATTTTATTCAATATTGGAAGAAAAATAATACTTTTATAGGGCGAAAAATTGCTCGCTTAAAACAAGCCCCTATGGAAACCTACGGTAAAATTCTCGTTATTGCTATGCCCCTATTTTTATTATTGGTCCTATTCGAAAAATGGTACGGATGGCGCAAGGGCAATGATACCGTTAGAACCATGGATATGATTTCGAGTTTAAGCTCGGGGGTCACCAATTCAACCAAAGATGTTTTAGGGTTAAGCATTGCCATTATCAGTTATAGCTGGTTGGTAGAGCACTTGACGATTTATCAAGTGAAGTCTAGTTGGATGCTTTATGTGATTGCATTTTTAGCTTTAGATTTTGCAGGCTATTGGGTACACCGCTTAGCACATACCGTGAACTTTTTTTGGAACAACCATATTGTACACCATAGTAGTGAAGAATTTAATTTGGCCTGTGCATTGAGACAAAGCATCTCGGTGTATTTTAGGATTTATGCTTTTCTATTGATCCCAGCTGCTATGTTTGGTGTACCACAAGAAGTGATTGCAGTAGTGGCTCCTTTACATTTATTTGCGCAGTTCTGGTACCACACGCAGCATATTAACAGAATGGGATGGCTAGAATATATTATTGTTACACCAGCACATCACCGTGTACACCATGCCATCAACCCAGAATACTTAGATAAGAACTATGGTCAAATATTTATTTTCTGGGATCGTATGTTTGGCACATTCCAAGAAGAAACCCCAGCAATCACAGCTGTATATGGCGTAACAAGACCAGTGCGTACTTGGAATCCCATCAAAATTAATTTTATGCATCTATGGCTATTAATGCAAGATGCTTGGCATACACAAAGTTGGAAAGATAAATTACGTGTTTGGTTGATGCCACTGGGATGGAGACCAGCAGATGTAGTTGAAAAATATCCTGTATACAAAATTGAAGATGTGTACCATTTTGAAAAATACGATACCCCTGCTCCAAAAGGGATGCTCATTTATTTATGGATTCAATTATTTTGCTTGCTCTTAATTGTAAGTTACTTGTTTGGTAATGTAGCAAATATAGGACTGACTAATATGATGTATTATGGCTTATTTATTTTTGCGCAAGTATATGCTTTAACAGAATTCATGGACCGCAATCCTAGGGCTTTGATTTATGAAATAGTGAAGAATGCGATTTGTGTTGGAGGCATCCTTTATTATGGTGGATGGTTTGGACTACAAAACTATTTTAGTGCGAGTAGCTATATCTTAATGGGTTATTTTTTTGTTAGCACAGCGACTGTTGCTGCTTTTACTAGTCAACTAAATCGCCCTCTAAATCATAGTCGTACGCTTTCGTAATTTTTACCATAACAAAATCACCTGGCTTCAATCTTTTATTGGTATTGATTACTACTTCGTTGTCTACCTCCACACTATCAAATTCAGTGCGGCCTAAATAACGACCAGCTTCTTTTTTATCGACCAGTACTTTTAATATCTGCCCTTCTTTTGATTGGTTAATTTCTAGGCTTATTTCCTGTTGCACTTCCATAATCTCTTCGGCACGGCGTTGTTTCTCTGCTGCAGGCACATCGTCTACTAAATCATGCGCACTAGTATTTTCTTCGTGGCTATAAGTGAAGATACCCACTCGGTCAAATTTATGTAATTGTAAAAATGCCTTTAGCTCTTCAATATCTTCTAATGTTTCTCCTGGGAAACCAGCAATCAAAGTCGTTCGAATGGCGATACCCGGCACGCGCTTTCTAATTTCCTGAATCAATTCGGTCATCTCCTCTCTCGTAATATTACGACGCATGGCTTTGAGCATATTATTGCTTGCATGCTGTAAAGGTATATCAATGTAGTTACAAATATTATCACGCTCACGCATGGCATCCAAAATATCTAAAGGAAACTTAGAAGGATACGCATAGTGTAAACGAATCCACTCCACCCCTTCAATATCTGCTAACGCATGTAATAATTTAGGCAAGGCACGCTCCTTATAAATATCCAATCCGTAATAAGTTAATTCTTGCGCAATCAACATCAATTCTTTCACTCCTTTTTTAACTAACCCTTTTGCTTCGTCCACCAATTGCTCAATCGTTTTACTCACGTGCTGCCCACGCATTAAAGGAATGGCACAGAAAGAACAAGTACGGTTACAGCCTTCACTAATTTTTAAATACGCATAATGCTGAGGGGTACTCAATAAGCGCTCCCCCAATAATTCTGCCTTATAGTCGGCGTTCAATTGATTCAATATCAAAGGCAATTCCATGGTGCCAAACCAAGCATCTACTTCTGGTATTTCTGCAGCCAAGTCGCCTCTGTATCTTTCACTTAAACAACCAGTCACATACACCTTATCTAATTTGCCCTTAATTTTTAATGCTACTTGGTCTAAAATCGTGTTCACACTCTCCTCTTTTGCTTTATCAATGAATCCACAGGTATTGACTACCACAATATTATGGTCTAACTTTTTATTTTCATGCACCACATCAATATCATTGGCCACCAATTGACCACTCAGCATTTCACTATCCACCAAGTTTTTACTACAACCTAGTGTGATGATATTGACCTTGTTTTGCTTTAAAGTTTTTGACTTCATAAAATAGGTTTAACGAATATGATTCGTAATTTTTTTATTTATTGACTTCGTTGGTGAAGTGGAATGTAATGTCTGGATTGTTGGTGATCTCTGTATTTAAGAACCACTCACTTTGTGCTAGATAAACAGGTGAACCATCCTTGTCTTCGGCCGCATTCTGCTGTTTATAACGTAAGAAATCGTTTAATTTATTTTTATCCGTAGAAGTTAACCAACAAGCTTTATAGAATGGAAGTGTCCTAAATTCACAAGCCGCGCCATACTCTTGCAACAAACGATACTGAATGACTTCAAACTGTAAGTCACCCACACAACCAATGATTTTTTTATTCCCACCAAACTGCGTGAACAACTGTGCCACACCCTCGTCTGTTAACTGTTGAATCCCTTTCTCCAATTGCTTGGTCTTCATTGGATCTTTGTTCACTAATTCTTTAAAGATCTCTGGAGAGAATGTGGGGATACCTGTAAAGTAAAATTTCTCGCCCTCAGTAAGCGTATCTCCAATTTTAAAATTACCTGTATCAAAAAGACCCACCACATCACCAGGATAAGCATCTTCCACGATATCCTTACTGCGTGCTAAGAAAGTATAGGGATTGGTAAAACGTACATCCTTATCTAGGCGCACATGGGTGTAATATTTATTGCGCTCGAACCTACCACTACATACACGCATAAAAGCAATTCTGTCTCGGTGCTTTGGATCTAAATTAGCATGGATCTTAAAAATAAATCCGCTGAACTTATCTTCCCCCGCTTGTACTTTTCTGACACTGGTTTCTCTGTCACGAGGTGTAGGTGCAATCTGAATAAAAGTGTCCAACATTTCTTGGACCCCAAAATTATTCACCGCAGAACCAAAAAATACTGGGGCAATAGAACCAGACAAATAATCTGCCGAATTCAATGCACCATATACGCCATCAATTAATTCTACGTCTTCTCTTAATAAATCCGCATCACGGTCACCCACTTTTTGTTGCAATACCGGACTAGATAAATCACCAATCGCTACCACATCTTCATCATCTGCTTTTGTACTTGCCGTAAATAAACGCAAACTTTTATCATGTAAATTATACACCCCCTTAAATTCTTTACCACTATTAATAGGCCAAGTCATAGGATGTAAAGAGATTTTTAATTCTGCTTCTATCTCTTCTAATAAATCAAATCTATTCTTACCATCTCTGTCCATTTTATTAATGAACACAATCACTGGTGTGGCACGCATACTACACACTTCCATCAGCCTTCTTGTTTGAGGCTCTACCCCATTCACAGAATCTATCACCAATATCACACTGTCCACCGCTGTTAAAGTCCTATAAGTGTCTTCTGCGAAATCCTTGTGACCAGGTGTATCCAATAAATTAATCAAATTGCCTTTGTATTCAAAAGACATCACCGAAGTGGCCACAGAGATACCTCTTTGACGTTCAATCTCCATGAAATCCGAAGTGGCATGCTTTTTAATTTTATTGCTCTTTACAGCACCTGCAGTTTGAATGGCACCACCGAATAACAATAATTTCTCTGTCAAGGTCGTCTTACCCGCATCGGGGTGAGAGATGATGGCAAAGCTTTTTCTTCGGTTAATTTCTTTTTCGTACTTCATTATAATATTGTTCCTTACTTCCTTTTAATTGCATCTTATTAAAAATGGCCCGCATTCAAAATCATTTGAAGCACGAGCCATTCTGTATATTATTCCAAGCTAGTTAGATATCAATTGCTTCGCCATATGCTGCAGCAGTTGCTTCCTTCAGGCCTTCACTCATTGTTGGGTGTGGATGAATTGCATTTAAAATTTCATGTGCAGTCGTTTCTAATTTACGAGCCACCACAGCTTCAGCAATCATTTCGGTTACATTCATACCAATCATATGACATCCTAAGAACTCGCCATATTTTGCATCAAAAATCACTTTTACAAAACCTTCTGTCGCACCCGCTGCAGAAGCTTTACCGCTCGCTACAAATGGGAACTTACCAACTTTGATTTCATATCCTGCTTCCTTCGCTGCTTTTTCTGTATAACCTACACTAGAGATTTCAGGAATACAGTAAGTACATCCTGGAACATTGTTGTAGTCAATTCCTTCTGGCAAATGTGCATGCTTCTTTTCCATGTATGCAATATGTTCTGCTGCATTGATCCCTTCTTTTGCAGCCACATGCGCTAAGGCTTGGCCAGGAGAACAATCACCAATCGCATAAATACCTGGGACAGCTGTTTGTCCAAACTTATCTACTACAACTCTTCCTTTATCTACTTTAATACCGTTTTGTTCTAATCCAATATTTTCAAGATTCGCAACCACACCTGCAGCACTTAAAAGAACATCTGCTTCTAAAGTCATGGTCGTGCCATCTGATTTTTTAACCAACGCTTTTACACCAGCGCCAGTCGTGTCCACTGACTCAACCGATGCATTGGTCATAATCTCAATACCTTGTTTCTTGTATTGCTTCTCTAATTCTTTAGAAATGTCTTCGTCTTCTACCGGAACAATTCTTGGTGCAAACTCAACGATGGTTACTTTGGTACCCATGCTATTGTACACATAAGCAAACTCAACCCCTATCGCACCACTACCCACAATGATCATGCTCTTTGGTTGTTGCTCCATCACCATTGCTTCTCTGTAGCCCATTACTTTCTTACCATCTTGCTTTAAGTTAGGTAACTCTCTTGAACGTCCACCTGTTGCAAGTACAATATATTTTGTATCGAATACTTGTGTGGTACCATCCGCAGCTTTTACTTCTACCTTGCCTTTTGAATGTACTTTACCGTAACCCATAATCACATCAATCTTATTCTTCTTCATCAAAAACTGAACACCTTTGCTCATCTTATCTGCTACACCACGGCTACGCTTAATCACTGCACCAAAATCGTGGTTCACACCTGTTGTAGTGATACCATAATCTGCACTATGCTTTACATAATCATACACTTGCGCACTCTTGATCAATGCTTTGGTTGGGATACAACCCCAGTTTAAACAAACTCCACCCAAGCTTTCTTTTTCAATCACAGCCACTTTTAAGCCTAATTGAGAAGCACGAATAGCAGCAGGATATCCACCAGGACCACTACCAATAACGATTACGTCGTATGCCATATAGTTCTATTTTAAGTGTTTATAGGGTGCAAAAATACCCCGAAAAAGGCAAATGAAAAAACAAATGATGAACTATTCAAAGAAAACACGCACCATCTGGAAAAACCACTTATTGTCGTTGGGACGTTGTTTACTAGACTGGTTTTCATCGTATTTACTCAAACCAAACAAACCCGCCATATTACCCCCTCTTACCGCAATCTCTAAATAGCCAGCCGAGTTGAACCAGGCCATCTTATCGGCCACAGGGACCGATCCGTAGTTTTGGCTTAAGTTTTCAATGGTTTCGTTTCGGGTAAATACAATCTTAAAGGCCCTGCCCTTGGCATGAAAATCAAACTCTTCCTTGCGGATATTCACCACCACATTCTCAAACTGGTCGATGAATAAAATTTGTCCCTCCATCCAATCCGGACCCAAAGTTGGTTGCATTGGATAGATTTCTTGAATCGTATCGGTTCTTTCACCTGCTTCGTCTAAAGTTCCAGAAGCAAAAAAATACGCAATGGCTTCTACCATGCGCTCGGTCATTTGAATAAACGTACCTGCCCCTTTACAATCGATTCTAACAATTTCCTTTGGCTTCAAACCCAACATCATGGTTAAAAAACCATTGTCTGGTGTGATAAAAAAATGCCCATTGTACTGGGCAAATAATAAATGATCCGAAGGAAACTGAAACGCATTCACCATCACCACATGCACGGTTCCAGCAGGATAATACTTTGCAGCATTGTTAAAAATATAGGCCCCTTGTTGGTAATTCTTACTGGATAAATAATGCGTAATATCAGAGATGATACAACCCGGAATAGTAGACAATATCTGCCCTTTAACAGCACCAATGATAAAATCCTCTTGGCCAATATCCGATGTTAAGGTTATTAATGGCATATTTAATCTTAAACGAATAAATAAGTCCTTTATTTTGTGGTTAAGCCCTAATTTTTAAATGAGTATCAATACTTTAAAGCAAGTGCCTCTATTTAACGAGGACTCCATTTTTAAAGAAAAAATTGAAAGTCAGTTTATCTGCCAAGCCCGGGAAAAATTTATTCATAAAAACAGCCCGCTTTCCTGTGAAAGTCAGTACCAAGGTACGTTTGCGTTTTTCAATCGCGTGGATGATATGCCCAGCACATTCCTCCGATGACATCATTACCCCTTCATCCATCGGCGACTCCCCTTGCGATTTTGCATCCTTATTCAACGCTGCATTGCGGATATTAGAACTAGTAAAGCCAGGACAAACCCACATTACATGTGTGCCTGTATGCAATAATTCGGTTTTAACAGACTCCAGCCAGCCATTTAAGGCAAATTTAGACGCAGAATAGCCACTTCTTCCTGGCAAGCCACGATACCCTGCTATAGAAGACACACCTACAATCACTCCTTTTTGCTTTAATATAGATGGTAAAGCAGCTTTAGTCGTGTAGACGGTGCCCCAAAAATTGATATCCATCACTTGTTTCAAAGTTTCTGTGGTGGTTTCCGTAATCAAAGCCCTCATGCTAATTCCAGCATTATTAATTAGCACATCAATCTGTCCCCAAGTAGCTATAACATCTGCAATAAATTGTGCACATTCTTGTTCTTTACTAACATCTACACCTTTCAAAAATAAAGGCGCACCAGGATGCTGCACTTGTAATTGATTTAATTTATCCTGACTTCTTCCGCAGGTAGCCACTTTAGCACCCAGGGCTAGAAACTGCTCTACCAAAGCCTTTCCGATGCCATCGGACCCACCTGTTATGACAACAACTTGATTGTTAAATACAGACATAAAAATGTGTTTGTACAAAAGTAATTGTTATTTGAAGATGAACCACTTAGGAGCTGTTTTGGGGAAATAAAGTTGCCCATTTATTTGTTTTAATTCATTTAATCCCTATTTTTGCACTCCTCAAAAGGGAAACGGGTTAGAATTGGTAGCTCAGTTGGTAGAGCAATACACTTTTAATGTATGGGCCCTGGGTTCGAGTCCCAGCCAGTTCACAATCTAGCTAGTTAATAGTCACAAAAACTCCGAAATCGTCAAGAAATCGGAGTTTTTTTATGCACTTGTGGCACGCTTTTGTAGTCTTTTGTATTGTTTTGTGTGGCTCGGTTGCTGTACATGCTTTAATGAAAAAACCACCCTCGTTTTGGAGAGTGGTTTTAGTATTTTTATATTGTCAAATAGTTAAATGGTTAAAAAGCCCTAATGGCGCGAACATAGGCCGTGTAGTCCTTAACGTTGTCGCTCTGACCGCCACCGTCGAAACTCTGGAACCACGCGACGTAGCTGTCGAGCTCCGTAGAACTCCAATAGTCGGTATCCGCAAAACCACCAACCACTGTTTTTTGTAAATAAAGTAAATCTAGTTCATGCTTTGAAGGTAAGTACCAATCACCATAATTTACTCCATCAACAGTTACAGTATACTCATTACAAACCGTTGCAGCAAATGCATTACCATCTACAGCTGCTTGATTTGCAATAATTAGTGCCGTATTTTTTAATCCTGCGCCAACTCCATCTGCTCTTGCTCTTGTATTTGTATCTGACCCTCCATACCACCTAATTCCTGAGCTTTGATCTGATGTTGCAGCTATTAACCCATGATTGCCATTATCATAAACATAAAATACAATTCCTCCTCCATAGGATTCGCCGATTGTATGTGTAATAGTACTTCCACCTGATGCTGTTATAGCTGTTGTTGTAATCGTAGTAATTCTACCTTTTGAATCAACAGTTATTATAGGCACTGCAGTTGAGGATCCATAGGTTCCAGATATTACTCCAGTATTTGATAAAGTTGCTACTAAACCTGTGGTTGTAATATCCCCAGTAAGGCTTACTGTACCAACTCCTTTAGAACCATTAGTACCTAACAAAGTTGAAGCAGATAAAGATGGAAGCGTCAAGGTTCCTGTAATAGTTGTAGCACCTGTCACTCCTAATGTTCCTGTAATAGTTCCATTGCCATTCACAGTTAAATTACCAGTGTTTGTTAAAGCTCCTGTATTCGTAATAGTTCCTGTATTATTGATACCAGTTAATGTAGTAGTTCCTGAAATAGTTGTATTTCCAGTTACACCTAAAGTTCCTGTAATTGTTCCACCCAATGATGACAGAAAATTTAAAATGACTTTCTCACCACTAGAGGTTAAAACAGCTTGTTGGCTGTATCCCTTTAAACTTAAAAGAAGCAAAAGGATCAATAACTTGGTTAGTTTCATGAGCAATTCAATTTTATAAATCTTATAAATAATTCACAAAGAAACAAAAAAATAATTTTTTTTACGTTAACATTTGTTAAGAAATGATACAATCTGAAATTTCTAAACAAATATTAACGCCTTCTTTGAGTTTTTAATTCTTGATAAATGAACTGGCGTAATTCTAAAATAAGAAGCAATAATATGTTGAGGCACTCTTTGGTGTATATAATCAAACCGTTGCCTCCCACCCTTTTTCTTGGGAAATTCCCGTAGAATTCGCTCAAATGGAGATAGATTTTAGTCACAAAAACTCCGAAATCGTCAAGAAATCGGAGTTTTTTTATGCACTTGTGGCACGCTTTTGTAGTCTTTTGTATTGTTTTGTGTGGCTCGGTTGGTGTACATGCTTTAATGAAAAAACCACCCTCGTTTTGGAGAGTGGTTTTAGCTTTATTTAAAAAGTTTATAACTAATTTGAATTAATCCTTAACTAAACGAACTGAGAACCCAATTATCTTTCTGTTGTTGTAACTGTTAAGGCTGCCATTGTCGTAGTCCAGGCGGTGGAACCAGGCTTTTGTAGAATTGTTCTCTGTCGCGCTCCACCAGTAGCCGTAGCCGCCAACAGTGCTGAACGTCCCATCGTAGTAACGGCCGCCGCCCGGAAGACCTGCAAAACCACTCTCGTTGGTAGCGCTTGTATTGGGTCTAGTCCATCTAGTGGTGCCTGTACTTTTCATCTTACCACCTGCTACAGAAGCGCCACCTAAGTAAGTGCTAAGTGTAGTCCATTCTGGATCAGTAGGTATATGCCAGCCTTGCGGTGCTAATCCCCTTGGATCATTTACTGCATACCAATTGTAAAGCTTTCCATAAATTGCGCCATTAGCTGGATCATTATTATAATAACACCAAGCACCTGTTGTTGCATTGACCCAATCTGTTGTGTTAGTTATTTGAGCTATTACATCACCATTACGATATGTTGTGACATCTAAATTTTTATCAGTCCATACTTGTGTGCCAATTGTAACACTATTTTGATCAACAGTAATTGTTGCTGTTTCTCCTGTAAAGCCTGAGGTTCTTGAAACGGTTGTAGTTTGATCCGTTACACTAACTAATGTGTAAGTAGTAGTTACTGAAGGTGTTCCTGTAGTTACACTAATAGTAGATCCGCTAGTTACATTGGTAACTGTAACATTAGAACCTTCAGCAGGCTGATAAACTATTGTGAATGGCCCTCCGCCATTGCTAGAAGTATAAGTTAACTGACCTGTGCCTCTTTTACTAATCGCACTTCCAGTTAAACTTCCTTGTGGTCTTGCTGTAACACTTACTGTAGAAGTTGTTGAACTTACTACATTACATGTTGTGCTTACTGTTACATAATAAGTTCCTGCGGCACTTGTAGTATTAGTGGTTGTGTATGAATAACTATTGGCGCCACTTATTGCACTGCCATCTTTATACCATTGGTAGTTTAATATTGGTTGTCCTGTTGCTGTTACACTTAAAGTAGTAGTGGCTCCTTCTATGATTGTTGCTGAAGACATTGGCTGAACAGTAATACTTGCTGGTGCATAGATGCTTACTGTTGCACTTCCTGTTGATGTACCACTACTGTAAGTATCTATAACACTCGAAATAGTATAAGTTGTATTTATAGTTGGTGACACACTAATAGTAGATGTTCCTGATACTGTATTAAATACTGTTCCATTATTTAAAGTCACAGTAATAGATCCTGTACCTGCTGTACTTAAACTTAGATTAGCTGTGGTTCCAGAACAAATACTAGTAGAACCACTTAATAATGCTGAAGGTGGTATTACACTAACTGTTGCAATTGTTCCAGAAAAATCAGTGGTTGCTTTTGTGTTCTCATCAGTCACACTTATTAAATTATAAGACTTTGAACTTGTGATTGTCCCTAGAGGTATTGCTTGACCACTTGATTTACCTGTAACTGTAACATTAATACCTCCAGACGGTAGATAAACAATTGTAAATGGCCCACCTACTGGACTATTACTAGATGTAAATGTTAATTGTCCATTTGAACCTGGTTGAATGTTATTACCAACAAAAGTACCCTGTGGTCTTATTGCATATTCTGTAACCGTACCACAAGTAGTACATCTAAAAATATAATATTCATAAGGACAACCTGCATTATTACCTGATTGATTACTTGCTCTAAAATAACCTGTTTTAATGGGTCTTGCTTGACTAGAATAACTAAATCCATTATATCCCACATAATTGTTAAGTCCTCCAACAGGACCTTGAGGATTATTATTAAACTTATAAGAAGACTGTGCTAATGGATCAGTAATAGATAAACCTGAACTTGAACCAACAGTAATAGTGGCAGTTACAGTACCTCCAGATGTCACTAATGAAACAATTGAAGTACCAGTTGCAACACCTGTAACATATCCACTTGAATTTACTATTGCAATAGTTGGACTAGTTGTAGAAAAAGTACCATCGGTTGTAGATGGATTTAAATAATAACTTCCATTTACACATAAAGTGATCGCACCTGTATTCCCAAATGTAGGGGTTTGTGCTATACCTTTTAAACTTAAAAGAAGCAAAAGCATTAATAATTTGGTAAGTTTCATACGAAAAAAAAAATTTTCGAATATATGATATAAATCATAAAATTGAATTCAAGGGGGGGGGATTTATTTAGAATTAATATTTAAAACATATAACCACTCCCCATCACACACCCCTAACTAGTATTGAGGGTAGACATTATTTTTATTACAAATCCGTTGCTTCCCACTCTTTTTCTTGGGAAATTCCCGTAGAATTCACTCAAATGGAGCCTATAATCTTTAAAATAAAACTCCGAAATCGTCAAGAAATCGGAGTTTTTTTATGCACTTGTGGCACGCTTTTGTAGTCTTTTGTATTGTTCTTTGTGGCTCGGTTAGAGTTTTATAATCTTAAACATATGTACAAACTTCATATCTGAAGAATACACCTTGATGACATAAACACCTGTTGAAAGAGACTGAATATTCAAATTAGATCCTGTTGGCAGCTTCACTCTATTTGCTATTGGTCTGCCAGTTGCAAAATCCAAAACATCCACATTTAATGTGCTATACTTGATAAGGAAGAAATGAAGATAGACATTCGTAGCATATGGATTAGGCGTTACTTTAATGAATTGATTGTCGTCTAAATTAACAATATCAGTCACAAGATAGAAGTAAGAAGTCCCCTTTAAACTAGCACATCCATTTTGAACAGTCGTTACGGTGTATTGAGCATTCTCAGTTGGCTTATACTTAAAGTCTGTTGCTCCAGCTATTGCTAACCCGTTTTTATACCATTGATTGCCTGTGTTGTAATTAGACGTCAAAAAACCAGCAGTATCTCTAAAAATAGCTGGGGTTGGTGGTTTTTGATATAAACTTTTTTTAACTACAACTACTCTTGATGAATCAAAGTGTCCTAAGCCATCAGAATAAGCAATACGGTATACACCAGTATCATTCTGAGATAGTTTAATAAAGGAGGTGTCCTTAGCTTTAAACACTGTGTCATTCTTGAACCAAGTATAAAAAGGCGAACTATTGGCCTTAATGACTGTGGTATCCCCCGGACAAATATTTAAATCACCAATAATTGAAATTGTAGTATCTAAGTTGATTCTAACTGGTTGTTGAAACCCTACTGTAATTTTATTAGTACCTGAAGTATAATTACCCGCAGTATATTGACCTACTGAAAAATTAATATTAGGACTCGTAAATCCAATAGAGTTAATAGACCCGCGCTTGATGGTTTGTGAGAAACCAGTTAGTGTAATTACGGTGAATAAAGATAAATAAGTTAAGGTTTTCATTTAAAAAATTTAAAAAGCCCTAATGGCGCGAACATACTTTGTTGTGGTCTGGTCAAAGTATTGTTGATTTCCAGTCCCAAAATTCTGACACCACACCCCGTAATTGATATAGTCGGTGAATTCTAGAGAACTCCAATAGAAGTTAGAAGTAAAACCACCTACAATTGATTTTTGTAAATAAAGCAAATTCAGCTCATTTTTTGTAGGTAATCTCCAATCTACAAATAACTTACCTGCAGTAGAATGATTGGTTGAAGTGCTTATGACATCTTGTGCATAATACCATGTACTAGATGTACTTTGATCAACTGTTTCTGCAATTAAGCCGTGTAATTTGTCTGTTGTAACATAAAAAACTTTACCTCCTCCATAAGAATCACCAATATTGTGTGTGGAATTTGACGTTATTGTTATATCTCCACTACCATCAAATAATACTCCATTAATATTTCTTGCTGTGGCTAATTTTGTAGCTGTAGTTGCAGTGGAAGCGTTACCAGTTATACTTCCTACTATAGGATTTGTTACCGTTAAGTTTGCTAATGTCCCAACACTTGTCAAACTTGAACCTGTAATAGTTGCTTTTAATCTGCTTCCTGATAATGTTCCCGCATCAGCTGTGAAACTTGACCCACTTGCCCCATTTAAGTTTCCTGTAACAGTCAAATCTCCATTAATAGTGACTATCTTATTATCAAATTCACCATATATTAATGGTACATTTGTATTTGAATTCCCAACATAAAGTTTATTATCACCAATAGAATCTGTTTCATTTTGCATTACACTGCCAATGATAACATTTCGGTTTCCCACTTTTGCATATTGAACACTATGGTCACCTAAAATTAGATTACTACTTCCATTCATTTTTCTTGCTGCCCAAGAACCTAATACTACATTATTGCTTTGTGTCTTAACAGTATCTGTTGGAATATCTCCTGAAAAAGCACCTACAACTGTATTATATTCACCACGTATGTTTTGGAAGCCAGTACTTCTTCCTATAAATGTATTCGAACTACCTGTTCTATTAAAATGACCTGCATCAAATCCTAAATAAGTATTATATGCCCCAGTGGTATTTGACCAACCAGATCTTGCACCTAAAAAAGTATTATCATAACCAGTAGTATTATCATGCCCAGCACTCTGGCCAATAAAAGTACCACCGCCAATTAAATTATTTAGCCCAGCTTGAGCTCCAACAGCAACTACTCCACCTGTTGCTGCAGGATTAGTTAAATATGAGTTTTGACTAGCCTGAAAACCAATAATGACACTTTGATTTCCCATAAAATTTTGAGCAGCATTTGAACCAATTATTACATTTTGTAATGAATTTGAATTTGTATTAGTTACTGCCTCATGACCAATAATTACATTATCATTTCCTGTAATGCCAATTGCGGTTGCATAACCAATAGCAACATTTCTAGATACAGCGGTGGTTAAAATCATGTTATTAACTCCAATGGCAACATTTTCATTACCTGTTTTGTTATAACTCATCGATCTAAATCCAACTGCGGTATTATTGTTTCCTGTAGTTGAGCGCTTTAATACACTATCACCAATACCTATATTTTGAATTCCTATGGTGTTTGAAATCATAACATCGGAACCTAATACTGTATTATTATAACCTCCAATAGGTATAAAAGTTACATTTGATCCAAATAACTTTCCAGTTATTATTAAATCCCCATTTATGGTTAATTTTTTATTATCAAACTCACCATAAATTAAAGGAGTAGACGTAGGGTTATTCGAAATAATTAACTTGTTACTAATTTTTTTAAATGATCCCCCATCTCCAGAATACCTACCTATAAAAATATTATTAGACCCAGTATCTAATGAATTCCCTGCTTGCCATCCAATTGCTAAATTTTGGTTACCTGATTTAAGATTGCTTAATGCCCTATATCCAAGACCCGTATTATCGTTTCCAGTTTTTAGTGATAATAAAGTTTGTGTTCCTAATGCAGTATTATATATTCCTGAATCAAGTGTACTCAAAGTAGATATACCAACAGCGACATTATCAAAACCTTTTTTATAAGCATACATTGAATTATAACCAATAGCAGTATTTTGTCTTGCATTTGTTCCGTTAGTTAAGGCATTTCCACCTATAGCGACGTTCCAATAATCAGTATTATTTTGAAGTGCATTAACTCCAATTGCTGTATTTGTTCCATATCCATATTTAAATACATCTACATAATTTAAACCAGCATTTTGACCAACAAATACGTTTGAATATTTGTCAGTAAATGTGGAATTAGTTACTGAAGTTTCATTCAACTTCCCCGTCACAGTCAAATCACCATTAATAGTCACCTTCTTATTATCAAACTCACCGTAAATAAGCGGCGTCTTTGTTTTATCATTCGCTATGATTAAACGATTACTTGTATTTAAGAAGATCGAATCATTTGCAGCCTTATATCCTAAAATCACATTACCGCTACCTCTTATATTCCTAGCAACAAGAGATCCAATGATCACATTTTTACTACCATTAGAACTTGTGTCTTGGAGCATTTCAGAACCTATGATAACATTATCATCTCCATTATATTGGTTTGCAACAAAAGATCCAATAGCCACGTTTCTTGAAACATCATTAGAAGCATTTAAATTATCTGCACCTATAGATACATTCGACTGTGCATTTTTGGAATATTGAAGTGATCTATAACCAACCGAGACATTATTGTTGTATAACACATTCTTATTTGGGATGGTACCACCTGAAAATCTTCCAGCTTCATGACCAATCACTACATTCTGGAAAGCCAAATTATTCATAAACTGTCCAGTATAGTTTCCAATCATAACGTTTTGTGCTGCTCCTCCTCCAGTAGTCGAACCAATTCCAGCTCCCGACTGAACTCCCATTAAAATATTATCATTATTACTATTTGGGGTATTAAACTTTGGTAAAGACTTACCAGCATTTTGACCAATCGCAATATTAGCACTGTTTGTAGCCAAGCTATCAAACAACATCAATGCATCATATCCAATTGCTAAACCAGCTGGAATTTTTGAAACTGAATCTTTAATAAACTTGACAACCCCTGCTTTAATTGAGCTCAATTGAGAGGTGATTTTAGCCAATGAATCAATTTTAGGGATATAAACTCCTCCTCTATTGTTATTTAAAACAATACTATCTCCTTTTTGAACCAATCTGATTGTTGATAATTCATTTTTAACACTATCTACACTAATACTAGCTGCTCCTGCGTTATTTGCATACAAAGCATATGGAACAGACAATAACTGAGAAGTACCTACAAATACATAAGCAGTCCCTCCTGTTAAATCTAATTCTACTTTCATATAGTATGGGAACTTACTCCACTGAACATCGGTCATCTTTCCTGTACTTGCTTGTCCATTTCCAATGATAACTGAAAATTGTCCATAAGCATCGGTACTTAAATTGTGAATTTCTTGATACCTAACAGTACCTAATTGCTGAGATTCTATTAAAGCAATTCTTAATGAAATTACTTTACTAGCAACAGGCGTTCCCGCATTTGTCAATGCTACACCTTGATAATTAAAACCAAGTGGTGCTTGTGCATGTAAATTACTGATTGATAATATGCAAGCAAAAATTAATAAACTTGCAATTTTTGAATATAGTTTCCCCATAAGAATAATTTTAAAATTCATTTAAGACATCTAGAATTAGCTGAATGGGGGTATTTCGAAGATAATTAAAATATTATTAAAAAATATCATAAAATAACATTATCAAACTGTTGCTTTACAGCCTTTTTCTTGGGAAATTCCCGTAGAATTCGCTCTAATGGAGCATGAAAAAACCACCCTCGTTTTGGAGAGTGGTTTTGGTATTTTTGTTTTTGGCCGCTTCGCGGACTCTATAAATTGTCAAATAGTTAAATGGTTAAAAAGCCCTAATGGCGCGAACATAGATAGTGACGGACTTAAGGGGGGTGGACTGAAAGCCACTTAAGAAATTCTGGCCCCACGCGTTGACGTAGCCAGACTCTGAAGAACTCCAATAGTATTCATCTCTAAAACCGCCAATATTATAATTAGGTGATGATGCCCCTTTCCCTATATTGGTATACATTAAATTTAGCTCATCTTTACTTGGTAAGTACCAGACATTGTTTCCTCCTCCATTATATGTGCTGGCCAAACCTGCAGCATAATTTGTAGCAGTTTCACCTTGACTTGATATAATTTTAGTAGTATTAGCCAACCCTGTCCCCATTGCAGTTGCTGTTGCTTCTGTAGTTGAATATGGACCCCAAGCAATCCCATTACTTTGATCTGAAGTTGCAGCTATTAAGCCATGATTATTTTCGTCTACATAAAATACAATTCCACCACCAAAACTTTCCCCAATAGAATGAGTAACAGTTATTGATGCAGTTGTTCCAGTAAAATCAGTTGATGCTTTAGTACTCTCATCGGTTACACTGATTAGTTTATAAGAAGTAGTTATTGTAGGAGTTACTACATTAAATGCTACAGTACTTGAAATATTATTTACTGTTACTGGGGAAGCACCTGTTGCTTGATAAACAATTGTAAATGGACCTCCTCCATTACTAGAAGTATAAGTTAACTGACCTGTACCACTCGTATTACCACTTAAAGTTCCTTGAGGTCTAGTTCCAAATGAAGATACAGTTCCACAAGTTGTACATCTAAAAATATCGAACTCGAATGGACTTCCTGCACTACTTCCAGATACATTATTTGCTCTATAAAATCCAGTATTCGTTGGTCTTATCGTACTTGAATAATTAAACCCATTGTAGCCCATATAAATTACATTCCCTGACCCTAATGGACCTTGAGGATTGTTATTAAACTTATAAGAAGCTAATCCGTCTGTGATTGCAGCTAAAGTGGAAGTAGATGTAACAGTTACAGTTGCAGTAACTGTTTGAGCACAACCATCAGTATAACTCACCGTATAATTACCTGGAGTAGCACCTGCTGTAACGTAACCATCATTTACAGTTATAGTTCCAGACACAGTCCAACCATTACCCAATGCTGGAATTGCTGATGTTTTAGTGATTAAATAGGTAGCGTCTAAACATAAAGAAATGGCGTTGGTAGATAAACTTGGTTTTGATAAAACAGTTCTGCTTATTGTTGTCAAAGCGTCTGTAACACCAGTTGATGAAGCTGTGATTGTTCCTGAATAAATACCATCAGCAGCTGTAGAATTTAATCTTATATACAATGTTTGACTTACAGTATTAGTATTAGTGAGTGTTAAGCTTGATGAATAGTTGTCGACTGAATTTGTTGAAATTTCAAAATTTTCGGGTGCAGTTATAGTCACACTGGCTGTTAAACCTAAACCTGTTACTCCCAATGAAGCAGGAGTTGACGAATTACCTATGCATGTGGTTAATATTGCAATTGGTAAGTTTAATGATAAATTAGATACAATTTCAAAAACATGACTTTCATTAAATGCAATTCCATTCCGATCTAAGCCGCTAACATTAACAGTGTAGGTACCTTTATTTATTGGCTTTAAAGAACTAGGGCCATACTCAGTTAACCCAGTTCCAGTGTATATATAATTTGCGGTTCTATCTGAATCCAGCCTCATAGGTCCATGAGGTAGCCCATCATAGCCATATGTGAACGTATCCGTATCCCAACAAGATGACAACATGATTAATACAAAAAATAGAAATAGGGATTTTATCTTGGGTAGTTTCATATTCAAAAAATTTCTTTCAAAAATATGATATAAATCATAAAACTATTACCTCCCTTTTTTTAAAATATTTATTTTATTTATGACGAGGTTTTGAGTTTTGTTGCCTCCACCCTTTTTCTTGGGAAATTCCCGTAGAATTCGCTCAAAAGGAGCATTAAAAAACCACCCTCGTTTTGGAGAGTGGTTTTAGTATTTACTAAATTGAAAAAGTTATGCGGCTAGAATGACCTAATGGCGCGAACCGAGCCTCCTTCGTAGCCCTTGCTGCCGTTGTTCTGATCGCCAAGCCAGAAACCATGGAACCAAGCGGTTTCGGTGTTTTCCTCTGTAGAACTCCAATAGTAGGAATTCGAAAAACCTCCAATAGAAATTCTATTTATGTATAATTTATTTAACTCGTCTTTGCTTGGTAAATACCAATCATTATATCCTCCTCCTGTATAGGCTCTTGCTAACCCTGCTGCATAATTTGTAGCTGTTTCACCTTGGCTATTTATGATGGTATTTGTATTAGATAAACCGGTTCCTATAGCAGCTCCACTTGTTCCTGTGTTGGTATTAAAACCATTATTCCAACGAATGCTATTACTTTGATCTGAGGTTGCCGCAATTAATCCATGGGGTGTTCTTGCATCATAACCAGGATCTCCAAAAACTAAAATATATGCAATTTTTCCACCGAGATAATTTTCACCAATGGAATGTGGCCATGTAACACTTACTGTAGAAGTTGTTGAACTTACTACATTACATGTTGTGCTTACTGTTACATAATAAGTTCCTGCGGCACTTGTAGTATTAGTAGTCGTGTATGAATAACTATTAGCTTCACTTATAGCTACATCATCTTGATACCATTGGTAGCCTAATATTGGTTGTCCTGTTGCTGTTACACTTAAAGTAGTAGTGGCTCCTTCAATTATTGTTGCCGAAGAAACTGGCTGAATAGTGATCGTTGCTGGTTCATACATGCTTATTGTTGCACTTCCTGTGGATGTACCACTATTGCCATATGAATCTGTCACACTTTCAATCGAATAAGTTGTATTTATTGTTGCAGTTATACTAATTGTTGTTGTTCCTGAGATTGTATTTATTACTGTCCCATTATTTAACGTCACGGTAATAGACCCTGTACCTGTTGTACTTAAACTTAGATTAGTTGTAGATCCAGAACAAATACTAGTAGAGCCACTTAATACTGCTGATGGTGGTATTACAGAAACTGTTGCGATTGTTCCTGAAAAATCAGTTATGGCTTTTGAGATCTCATCTGTTACACTAATTAATGTATAAGTTTTAGTACTTGTTGGTGTTCCGGATAAAACATTAAATGCTACCGTACTAGAAATATTATTAACTGTTACATTAGAGCCTCCAGCAGGCAAATAAACGATGGTAAATGGTCCACCTCCATTGCTAGAAGTATAGGTTAACTGTCCTGTAGATCCTGGTAGAATCGTGTTACCTGTTAGAGTTCCTTGGGGTCTTGTTGCATATTCTGGGACTATTCCGCACGTAGTACATCTAAAAATATAATATTCATAAGGACATCCCGCATCATTTCCAGATTGAATACTTGCTCTATAAAATCCTGTATTAATTGGTCTTGTTTGACTTGAATAACTATAGCCATTATATCCTACATAATTGTTAAGTCCACCAATAGGGCCTTGAGGGTTATTATTTAACGTATAGGAAGCTTGCGCTAAAGGATCTGTAATGGATAAACTTGGATTTGCATTTTCTGCAACGGTTACAGAAGCAGTCACAGTTCCTCCCCTAGTTGCCACTAATGAAACAGTAGTTGTACCTGCTGAAACACCTGTAATATATCCGCTAGCATTTACTGTTGCTATGGTAGAGCTTGATGTAGAAAAAATGCCATTTGTTGTAGATGGATTTAAATAATAGCTTCCATTAACACATAAAGTGATCGCACCTGTATTCCCAAATGTAGGAGTTTGTGCTATACCTTTTAAACTTAAAAGAAGCAAAAGCATTAATAATTTAGTAAGTTTCATGCTAAAAAATTTATTCGAAAATATGATATAAATCATAAAAAACAAATTAAGGGGGGGGGATTTTTTTATTACATCATATTATAAATAAGTATAATACACATGCCCACTCCCCATCACAACCCCCCTAACTAGTATTGAGGGATGACATTATTTTTATTATCAAACCGTTGCCTCCCACCCTTTTTCTTGGGAAATTCCCGTAGAATTCGCTCAAAAGTTAACAAAAAAAAGCCCAAACTGATTAAAATCAGAATGAGCTTCTAAATAGCTCTCCCCCAAGAAGAACTACTTATATGTTTGATCCTAGGATTTTAGAATGAATTAAAAAACCCTCACCGCGCGGACACGTCTAGCATTAGTAATACCAAGATCCTTCTGTGTGCCTGCCGGATCTGAGCCACTGGCAAAAAATAACTGCACCCATGCAGTTGAGACTCCGTCTTTAAATACAGTAAAACTTGAAAAATTCATGTAACCCTTTTGGGAAGAACTCCAATATGCAGCATCCCCAGTAGTAGCAAAACCGCCAATTAGAGCTTTATTTAGGTACAATTTAGCCAATTCATCTTTGCTCGGTAAATACCAGTCAGAATAACCCCCATCCCTACAACTATAAGCAAGTCCTGCAGCATAATTGGACAAATTTGAGGTTCCTAATGATTCTGCGGCTGCAATTAATGAAATAGTATTGGGCAAGCCTTGTCCTAATATGGTTCCAGTTGCACCATAGAATGAATTCGGTAACCATTTAACTGTTGATGATATAGTTTGGTCAAATTCAGCTGCAATTAATCCGTGAGTTTGTCCAGCAATATAGCCAGGGTCATTTGCAGTAAAAATATAGGCAACCTTACCACCCCCATACCTTTGACCCACAGTTAAGGTAACAGTTAAGGTTGAAGCCAATTTACCGTTCATATTTACCCAATAAGAACCATCATAAACTTCTAATTGCTTATTTAAAGTATTCCAAATAGTTAAACCTTCAACGGGAGCAGTAATTGCATCTCTCTGAGTGGTTGTTAAACGAGGAGGTAAAAAACCTTGAGTTGTTGAACTTAATTCTAAAACTGCAGGTGTGCTAGTTGGAGATACAGTGCTCACTGACAAAGTACCTGTTATGGTGGCATTGCCAATATTTGTTAATCTACCATTATTCGTTAATCCACCGTTTAATGTAGTAAGACCTGCTGTCGTTAAAGTGCTTGATAATGTTGTAGCACTATTTACTGCTAACGTACTATTTAATGTTGTAGCTCCTGTTACTCCTAATGTTCCTGTGATAGTTGCATTACCATTATTGGTTAAGGTACCATTATTCGTGATGCCACCATTCGTTATAGCTAAGCCTGTTGTAGTAAATGTGCCTGTATTGGTGATGTTGCCATTGTTTTGTAATCCAGCGTTTAAAGTAGTTAAACCTGCTGTTGTTAAAGTGCTTGATAATGTTGTAGCACTATTTACTGCTAAAGTACTATTTAATGTAGTAGCTCCTGATACTCCTAAAGTACCTGTAAGTGTACTTGCACCTTCAACAGTCAAGGTGCCTGTGATGGTGGCATTGTTATTAATTTTAGTTACTCCATTGAGTGTTGTATTGCCAGACACAGTTAAAAATCCACGCCCTGAACCACCAAATGAAGAAATACCATCTGATACTAAATTCATTGTTAAATCTGCTGTACCATCAAATAAATTAGAGTTACCAAAAATCTTTCTTGGTGTTCTTAATCTACCTGCAAATCCTCCCACATTCGACCATTCCGTTGTTGTAAAATTTGGTGTATATACTACTGATCCGAGTGTACTAATATTATCACTCGCTCCTGCTCCTCCTACTACTACCGTTTCGTTAGGGGTAATGGTATTCAATTGATTCATCACATAGGTCCAACTAGTTCCATCATAATAGTATATACCCTTCTTGCCATCTGTTTGATATACGATCAATCCAGCATCGGGTTTTAATATTAATACTCTTTGGATTTCACTCATTCTTGGAGGTAAAAAACCCTTTGTTGTTGAGTTTACATCCAACATCGCCGATCCAGAGGCTATTGGCACACCTATAGATACCTGAGATTGCACTTTGTTCAAACTGACCATCATTACTAATACAATGGATAAAATTTTGATACCGCTTTTAATTTTATTCATATTTCCTTTTAGATAATCAGAATATTGTTCACTACTTTTAAAACCGGAAAGTTTTACAATAGACTCCATTGACAAACCCGCATTAACGGGGTTATTTAATTCTAGTACTACATGATTACATCTATATTCATTTAATAGTACCTGAAATGAACAATGATAATAGGTGGAAGTAATTCTAGCCACCTTATTTGAAGTAATATTTAATAAAAAAGCAAAATTTTCTATAGAAGCATCTTGATGTAAATAGTATTTTAAATCAAAAAAGTAGTGGTCAAATACATTTTTGTTTGAAGTTTCTTTAAATAGATACTTTACGTATAAACTCTTAAAAAAATTAAATAAAGACATAATCCAATAATTTGGATCACAAAAGTTGGGGAAAAAGTTTGGGTGGACAAATTACCTTTGTAACAATATTGAATGACATTGTAACGTTTAGGATGACACTGATTATCAATCATTTAATCATTTAAAATATCAATCAGGTCAGATGGGTTACCCCCATGGTATTTCTTAAAAGGTTGATAAAAACGTTGTCTAGAACTAAAACCTACTTCCATTGCAAGGGCTGCGACGGTATAATTTTTAAATTTGGGGTCTTTTATGATTTCTACAAACAACTCCACCCTTGACTTATTCAGCAACTCATCAAAACTCATAGTATAGGTGTAATAAATATATTTAAAAAGGAGGTCTTTATTTACTCCCATGATAGTAGAAAACTCATCAATATCTGCAGTCTTACTTTTGTAATAGAGGTTTGTAAAAAAATGAAAATTGAAATCAACCTCTTTTATCTCGGAATCAAACTCTTTTTTATTAAATAAAAAGCCAAACGAAATCTTTGACCCATTTTTATTAATAAAACCAGGTCTATATAAAATAGTTAATAGTAAAGCTACCCCTTTAAAGATTGTAATGTAAATTTTAAAATAATCAGAAAATTTAAAAATAAAAGAAAGAGCGATAATAACTAATTGTATAAAAATGACCATAAAAAAACCAAAAGTCCAAATTTGTATACTTTTAAAATAAATATTCTTAAATGAAAATTTAAATAAAATATTATAAATATAATAAAGACAAAATAAATTAAATAAGATAAAATCTAGCTCTATCAAGAAGTTAAGATACAGAGGAAGATTAATATTATTAGCTCTTTGAGAAGCAATGCTGTTGATGAAATTAGATTTTGTAAAAACAGTTTCATATCCCACAATTTGTACGTAAATTATTAAAAAAATATAAATCATATAAGCTGCAATAGTGTAAATATTTGCAATCTTTTTGTGTTGGATAAAATATAGATTAGTAAATATTTGAACAATTGCTGTTCCAATAATCATTGCACAAGTCATTCTAACAAGTACATACTGATCTTGCTCAGTCCTAATAAATAAACTAAAAGAAGCAACAAGAATAGAAAGAACAAATAATAAGAAGAAGATTTTTAGTTTGATGGGGGATTTAAATCGAATGAGCACATCAAACAAAACGATGATGGAAAAAAGAAATAAAAAGAAGTAGGAAGATTGAATTAGTGAGTAAGAAGCTAAGGTCATGAAATTATATTAAACTATATATTAATATATAATGACCAAACTATTAATCATTATATGATCTAAAATATTAAAAATTCTTATGTGAAGGACATAATACCATAAAACTTGTTGTCATTTTACATATTACATTATAAATTAATTATTTACATATTTATAATATATATAATTTATAATGATTATACATACATTTTAGACATGGTTTAATGAAAAAACCACCCTCGTTTTGGAGAGTGGTTTTGGTATTTACTAAAATGTCAAATAGTTAAATGGTTAAAAAGCCCTAATGGCGCGAACTCTGGCTCGTCCCCAGTCTCCCATGGCAAACTGAAAGCCGTGGTCTGAGCCTATCATATGCTGGGCCCAAACACCGCCCCCGCTATTGATCGTAGAACTCCAATAGAAGTCAAGTTCAAAATTACCAATGGTTATATCATTACCTGATGCCCCTCTTCCAATATTAGTATACATTATATTTAATTCATCTTTAGTTGGTAGACGCCAGTCACTATAATTACCATCTCTTTTATTGGTACATGCAATTACAGCATCAGCCCATGAATAATATACATTACCACTATTTTCATCTGAAGTTGCTGCTATTAAACCATGCTCTCCAGCTTCATCTATATAGAATATCGTTCCACCTAATGCGGATTGACCAATTGTATAAGATATTGCTACCTCGGCTGTTCCTCCAATCATATTTGTCCATGAGGTGCCATTAAATACTTGCATCTCTCCAGACGCCCCACAATTACTACACCAAATGGTTAAACCAGCAATGGGTGATGCAATTTGTGTTCTCCGATAATAACTCATTCTTGGTGGTAGAAACCCTTGAGTAGTTGAACTTGCTTCTAATACTGCTGAAGCACTAACAGCAGATGATGCACCTACTATTAATTTTCCAGTATTTGTTAATGCTCCTGTATTCGTTATCGTTCCTGTATTATTGATACCATTTAATGTAGTAGTTCCTGAAATGGTTGTAGTACCAGATACTGTTAAAGTTCCTGTAATAGTTCCACCCGATGATGATAGAAAATTTAAAATGACTTTCTCACCACTAGAAGTTAAAACAGCTTGTTGACTGAATCCTTTTATACTTAAAAAAAGGAATAATATTAATCACTTGGTTAGTTTCATGAGCAATTCAATTTTATAAATCTTATAAATAATTCACAAAGAAATAAAAAAATAATTTTTTTTACATTAACATTTGTTTAGAAATGATACAATCTAAAATTTCTTAACAAATGTTAACGTCTTACTTTGACTATTTAGTTCTTATAAATGAAATGGCGTAATTCTTCAATAAAAGCAATAATATATTGAGGCACTTTTTGGTGTATATAATTAAACTGTTGCTTCCCACTCTTTTTCTTGGGAAATTCCCGTAGAATCGAATGAAAAAAGAAGACAATGTGGCTCTTCATTGAGAAAGGAAGCCATTTAGGGAAGTCGTTCAAGCAAAGTGAGAACGACAATCCCGGCAACAAAGTACAAATACCTTAATTCCCTATTTATTTATCTCCTACTATTAACAGAAATATCAAATTCAAATATTAGAATAATGATCTAATATTCAGAATATTATTCTAATTTTGTAAATAGTACATGATGGTAATTATTTCCAAGTCCATACTAAATAAGTTTGGAGAAAGTCACCCAGAAAGTAAAGAGGCTTTATTAAACTGGTATCTAAAAGTTAAAAATGGAAATTGGAGTAATTTTCATGAATTGAAAAGAAGCTTTAATTCAATAGACGCTGTTGGCAATAATAGATATGTATTTAATATCAAAGGGAATCAATATCGATTAATCGCTTTGATCATATTTGAAACAAGAACGTTATTTATATTATTTATTGGAACGCATGAAAATTATAATAAAATAGAAGCATCTAAAATTGAATATAAAAAATTATAAAATGAAAATAGAAATAAAATCAAAAAAAGAATACCATGAAATGATGGTAGAGATATATAATTTGATGAACAAAGGAGAAGGTAAACTTACAAACTTAGAATCAACAAAATTATCAAAAATGGCAACTGCCGCTGAATTATACGAAGAAAATATTTTAGGACTTAAGCCATTTAAAGAACCCGAAACTATTTCTGAATTAGTTGAACTTAAACTATTTGAACACAAAATGACTCAGGCGAGATTGGCAGAGGAGATTGGATTAGCAAAATCCAAAGTATCTGAAATAATGAACGGAAAACGTAAAGCAGATATTTCTTTTTTAAAAGGTATTCATAAAATATTGAAGATAGATGCTGGGCTACTATTAGAAATGGTTTAAAATTATAGTAGACACCCTCCACTAAAAACTCCGAAATCGTCAAAAATTCGGAGTTTTTTTATGCTCTTGTGGCACGTTTTTGTAGTCTTTTGTACTGTTCTTTTTGGCTCGGTTGCTGTACATGCTTTAATGAAAAAACCACCCTCGTTTTGGAGAGTGGTTTTGGTATTTACTCAATTGTCAAATAAATTAATCCTTAATTAAACGAACTGAGAACCCGCCGTGCATATCTAAAGTATTTATGTCAATGATCAGGCTTCCATTGTTGTAGTCCAACCTGCGGAGATAGAGCGCATTAGCATCGTACTGTGTAGTGCTCCACCAGAAACCGGCGTTGCCAATACGGTCGAATGTGCCATTGTTATAACGGTAGCCGCCCGGAAGACCTGTAAAACCACTCTCGTTGGTAGCGCTTGTATTGGGTGTGGTCCATCTAGTGATACCTGTTGTTTTCATCTTGCCTCCTGCTGCTGCATCTCCCCCTAATAAAATACCTAGAGTTGTCCATTCTGCATCAGTTGGTATATGCCAGCCTTGTGGTGCTAATCCCCTTGAGTCTTTCACAGCATACATATTATATAACTTTCCATAAATTGCTCCATTTGCTGGGTCATTATTATAATAGCACCAAGCACCTGTTGTTAAACCGGCCCAAGCTGAAGGATCTGACACCTGAGGTATAATAGTGCCATCTCGATAGGTGGTAACATCTAAATTTTTATTGGTCCATATTTGTGTGCCAATGGCAACATTACCTAGGCTAAATCTTGATTTTAAGTTATTATAATTATTTAAAACTTCAGTCGCAGTTAGTGCCTTATTATAAATTTGGATATTTGATATAGCACCATCCCAATATTCATTCTGTAAATTAACCTGGTTGCCAATATATCCAACATCCTCAATTGCATCCCAATTTGGCTTTTCTGCTCGTTGCATTTCTATTCCATTGACATACAATATAGCATTTAAACCATCAAAAGTACCTGTAATATTAAACCATTCATTTAATGGAATTGGATCACCAATAACATCATCAAAATTATACCCTCCAAACGAATAAGAACCTTCACCAGAACCTATAAATCTTGCGGTAGATCCCGCAGCATCCTTACCATATGCAATAATCCAACCCCAACCGTTATCTGACGTCTTGATAGATTTTGCCCATGCACTCATAGTAAAAGGTGTATTACCATAAGGCAACTTATGTAAATCTGATTGATTAAAAGTTAAATATTGTTGATCCGCACTCGAAAAGATAAAAGTTCCCCCATTATTTTCTGAATAAGTAGGTGACTGATTTCCAAGTCCAAAAGTTGCATTTATCCCATTTCCACTTAAATCACTCCAAATATTTCCAGTACCAGAATAACTTGACGAATTTCCAGCATCTAAATTTAAAACTAATCCATTATTATTTTGCTTATACTCACTAATTTTACCAGAAGCAGTTATTGGGTTTAAAGATCCAATTTTACCAAACCTATTAATTTGAATGGCACTATCTAATGTTTTCGCCCCAGAACTACTTAAACCCCAATATTGAACTTTAATATTTAAAAGTGTTGATGAGATGCATCCATTTGCATCTGTAACTGTTAAAGCGTATAATCCAGATGCATCAAATGTGTTTGTAGTTGAGGTAATTGAACTACCATCAGACCAAGCATATGTGGTTCCGCCACTTGTAGTTAAACTTACTAAATCAATATCAGTTGTTGTTCCAGAAATGGTAATAACAGGTAGTTCATATACAGTAACGCTAACTGTTGTGGTGGCATCTGAAGCATCTGTTGATGTAGCTGTAATAGTCCCTGATTTAGAACCTTCAGTAGCAGATGAATTCAATCTTACATAAAGTGTTTCACTGACTGTACTAGTATTTGTTAATGTTAAGCTAGATGAATAAGATCCACCTGAAGTTGTAGAAATTTCAAAACCTGAAGGGGCTGAAATTGTTAAACTTTCAGTTAAATCAGCGCCTGTTACCACAAAAGTTATAGGGTTAGTAGATGAAGAATTTAGGCAAGAGGTTAAGGTCCCTATTGGGGATGCCAATACAATTGACGGCAAAGTTGTAATTAAAGTTAATTGATATGGAAAAACTGTATTATTCCAAATTTTTCCTACTCCAATTAATACTGAATTAGCATATGTATTATTCCATCCAGATGAAGTATGAAGCGTATTAATAATTAAACCATCATCATTACTGGAGTAAATTCCTGCTGAATTTATTTCAGTGATTTGACCTGTAGCATAACAATTGCTTATTTTACCTGTTGGCTTATTATTTACAACAATTCCTGCTGAATTTGTTCCAGTGATTTGACCTATAGAATAGCAATTGCTTATTTCACCAAAATTACCCTCCTGGGATCCAAATATACCACCGCTATAATTTCCTGAAATCGTTCCAGTTGAATAACAGTTTTTAATTTGCCCGTAATTAGCATAAGCTGATATACCACCGCTTTGATTACCTGAAATTGTTCCAGATGAATAACAATTTACTATAGAAGTATTATTATGGATTCCAGCTATACCTCCAAGATAATCTCCTAAAATCGGACCTGTAGAATGGCAATTTTTTACTGTTCCTGAATTATTAGCACCAACTATGCCACCTGAATAATATTCTGAAATTATTCCTGTAGAATAACAAAGGTTTATGATTGCTTTATTATTATTGGCAGAAATATAACCTGCATAGCCATTCAATGTAGTTCCATTCGTAGTTACTACTCCAATATTTTTAATTTCTGCACTTAATGCATTTGAATTGTCGGCATCTACCAAGCCATTAAAATTTGCTACTCCATCAATTGTTACAATATGATTATCACCATTGATAGTAACATTAGAACCAGTTATTTCAAAATATTGAATTGAACTAGAAATTGTGAAATTTTCTCCAAAAGTTACAGTTATTGATGACCCTGAAATTAACCATGGACCAAGATGTGTATTAACCCAATTTTGATCTATAGTTAAATTTGAAGTAACAGTAGTTATAGGACTACTTGTTGAGGCTTTAGAACTTTTGACAGCTAATAAAATAAAGAATACTAAAAAAAAAGATAACTTCTTCATGAATGAATTTCAATTTGTGTGTTTACTAACAACCATCTAAATAAACTTTTAGTAAATCATGAATACGACCTTATGTACATTCCTATAAATTGGGAGTATATAATACAATGCTCTTTTTATTTTTTATATTTTTGTCCCCCCGAATGGTTGGGGGGACAAGTAAATTGTCAAATAGTTAAATGATTAAAAAGAACGAATAGCGCGAACACGGAAGCCTTACCTCTTATCGTCATAGAACATTGTATTATAAACGATATCCAATGCCCACGCAACGACAACCTCTAAATCCGCATCGTATTTCTCAGTAGAACTCCAATAGACATCTTCCATATTCGCAATATTAAAATTGTCTCCTGAAGCACCTTGTCCTATCTTAGTATGCATTAAATATAGTTCATTTTTTGTAGGCAATCTCCAATCAGTAAAATTTCTACTTTCACTACCTAGTAAATGATTGTTTAAAATACTAATCTCATTTTGTGCATCATACCATGTACAAGCTGCAGATAGATCTTGTGTTTCTGCAATTAACCCATGTAAGCCATTGGTGTTACATAGAACACAATGCCTCCTCCAAAGGTCTCTCCAACAGTATGTGTAATAGTACCGCCACCACCACTAGGTGTAGTCCATGTTAAAGTTCCAGAACCACTTGTAGTCAACACCTGCCCACTAATTCCATGAGAATTAGGATAAGTTACTGCACCTGCAGTAATAGTTCCTGATATAGTTGTAGTTCCAGATACAGTTAAAGTTCCTGTAATAGTTCCACCCGATAATGGTAGAAAATAGTTACCTAATGCTACCTTATCCCCAGATGAAGTCAAAACAGCTTGTTGACTAAACCCTTTTGTACTTAAAAAAAGAAAGAGGATCAGAAATTTTATGAATTTCATATAAATCTTAATTTAGTATAAAATTATTCTGGATCAGTAGTAAGATAATCAAACTGAACTCTATCTGTAATGAGTATTATATGACCATCATTTTTAGCTGGATCATAAGTAACTACTTTACCAGCCAAGCTATATGCATCATTATCTATTCTAACCCCATTAATAAACATTATAACTCTATTAGAAGAAGGCGTAAAGTTTAAATCAAATAATAATTGATTATCTGTACAAGAGGTAATGGTGTATGTGCCGCCATTTGGACTATATTGATCAGTTACCTGTCTTGGAAATGATAAATTAGAATAGACTAATGTTGTTCCTGAAATAGTTAAAACTTGGCCATTTTCACCTGCAGTTGGGAAAACTAAACCTCCAACTGTTAAAGTGCCTGTGATAGTTATAGTGCCCGATAAAGTTGTATTACCACTAACAGTCAAATCTCCTGTATTAGTAATAGTTCCTGTATTATCAATACCAGTTGATGTAGTTGTGCCTGATACATTTAAACTTGTTAATGTTCCTACAGTTGTTAAATAAGAGCCTGTAATGGTTTCAGTTAATGTTGTTCCTGTTAAGGCTCCAGCATCTATTGTAAGTGTTATATCACCAGTACCATCAAACGATACTCCATTGATATTTCTTGGTGTTTTTAAACTTGTAGTTGTTGATGCATTACCAGTAATACTTCCTGTTATTGTACCAGTAACCTCTAAATTATCTAAGGTAGTTGTGCCTGATACATTTAAACTTGTTAATGTTCCTACAGTTGTTAAATAAGAGCCTGTAATGGTTTCAGTTAATGTTGTTCCTGTCAAGGCTCCAGCATCTATTGTAAGTGTTATATCACCAGTACCATCAAACGCTACTCCATTGATATTTCTTGGTGTTTGTAAACTTGTAGTTGTTGATGCATTACCAGTAATACTTCCTGTTATTGTACCAGTAACCTCTAAATTATCTAAGGTAGTTGTGCCTGATACTGTTAATGTTTGTGCTGCTAAATTTTGTGTTATTGTACCATTACCATTCACAGTTAAATCTCCAGTATTAATTAAGGATCCAGTGTTTGTGATAGTTCCTGTATTATTTAAGGATCCGATACTTGTGATTGTACCTAAATTATTAATGCCATTTAAAGTGGTTAATGTACCTGACAAAGTACTTGTTCCAAGTACCGCTAATGTGGATGAAATTGTAGCATTAGTTGAATATAAAAATCCGATATTAGCTAAAATTCCTCTGTTCAAAATTAGTCCAGTATTATTTATAACTTTACTGGTTACTGTGCCTGACAAAGTACTTGCTCCAACTACAAGCAATGTACTTGATAATGTAGTAGCATCATTTACAGCTAATGTATTATTTATTCTGGTTGCTCCACCAACCGTTAAAGTTCCTGTTAATGTACTCGCTCCTCCTACAGCTAAAGTAGTGCTTGATGTAATACCTGCAGACACTAAATTACTTGTTAAAGCTGCGGTACCATCAAAATCATTCCCGTAAATCATTCTTTTATTTTTCAAATACACCGCATAGCCTCCCACATTCAACCACTCTGAAGTGACATAAACCGGTGTTGGGGCTTTTACTACAGTTCCGTTTGATGTAATACTATCAATCCCTCCGCCACCTATTGCTATGACAGTTTCGTTGTTTGAAAAATTTAACTGCTTTGATACCCAACTTGTTCCATTAGACATTAAAACACTACCCGCTACACCTGGCTCTATTCCTGTCATAGGTGCACTTCCTCCACCAACAAGTAAACTGTTGGGCGTAATTGCATTGCCTTGATTAATCACATAAGTCCAACTAGTTCCATCATAATAATATATACCCTTCTTGCCATCTGTTTGGTATACGATTAATCCAGCATCAGGTTTTAATATCAACACTCTTTGGATCTCACTCATTCTTGGAGGTAAAAAACCCTTTGTTGTTGAGCTTACATCCAACATTGCCGATCCAGACGGTACTGGAACACCTATGGACACCTGCGATTGCACTTTGTTCACACTGACAATCATCACTAAAATAATGGCTAAAACTTTGATGCTGCTTTTAATTTGATTCATATATTTTCGTTTAAACTATACTTGGTATGGATATTTAGTTGT
>Ga0304730_1000464_pt1 | contig 35644 bp, 28 predicted proteins | sample M_130628_MF_Meta_FD_190474 | JGI IMG/M metagenome (GOLD analysis project Ga0304730, IMG submission 190474) | Freshwater microbial communities from Lake Montjoie, Canada to study carbon cycling - M_130628_MF_MetaG (v2) (version 2) | ecosystem: Environmental > Aquatic > Freshwater > Lake | place...
CTCTTAAACCTTTCACCACATGCGTTGCATTGGTAGTAAGGCGTTGTTGTTATATAAATCTGATCTATATCTGTGCTGCGACACATGGGGCACTGCCTGTTTGCTACATTTCCCATTCCTTATCTACCTTTCTTTTCAAATACCACTGGACCACAGATTGTGTTGTGAGATTTCACAAATGAGTCTGCTTCTGTATCCCTGACTCCGACCACACATTCACCACACTGCTGGCATATCGCAGTCCATAAGTAGTAATCGAGTTCTTCCCTATAGATGTAGTCGACTATTAAAGCTACGGTTTCACCTTTGAGCGCAGGCAATCCCACATGACCTCTGACCTTCTGGATTTGTTCTAAGTTCAGGCCATCCAACTTGTCTTGTACTGACTTAGAGATGACAACTGCTATCTCTTCATCGGAAGATCCATTTTCATGGAGAACAAGTCCGCATGTGCAATAGTCAGCGTTATCTCCACTTAAGTAGTGAAAGTGGTGACCTTGCCCCTGCCAGCTGTGAAGGTTGGCGTAATGAAGCCACGCTTTGAAGCGACCGTATTTATGCATCCCTTCAGCTTTATCTTGCTCATCTTTTAACTTCTCAAGTTTTGCATCAGTGACGACCACTTTTTTGTAGCTGATTGTGTAACCAACCTCCTGCAGGTGGGGAACACCTGCAGGAGTTGATTCTGAGGGCTTACGCCGCTTCATCAGTTACACCCTTTGCCGCTAGCTCTTTAATACTTGCCACTCGTCTGCGCATCTCTGCGGCTTGTGCATGCATCAAATTTGCTTCATAGATCTTGGCCAACTCTTCATCGACCTTGATTAAAAACTCCCACTCTTTCCAACCCATTGCTTGAGCTAAGTTTCTAGCTTCATCCAAGAGTCGCCCGGCAGTTTCGTTATCTCCTAGGAGGTGATGAGCACATCCTAGAAAGTACTTAAGTGTCCAGATCTTTCTGTAATCATCTAGCACTGTGAAGAAGTCCAAGGCCCGTTGTCCGTAGTGGATAACGTTGATTGGCTCTTTAAGTTCTGCGTAGTTCTCAGCTAAGCGGAAATCGCAATCCACAACACTTGTAATCTCATCACTTGCCTTAAATGCCGCTCTGGATTTCAGATAAGCTTCGATTGATTCTTTATATCGCCCGAGTTCAAATAAACCCATTCCGATATTGAAGTAATCAATCCCAAAAGATTCCTCGCGCAAGAACATCTCTGTCTGCACAATTGCCTCTTGATGGCACGCTATGGAGTTTTCATATTGACCGGCACTAAACCAATACCTACCTTGGTCTCGCAGCAGATCATCTAGCTCTTCAATTTCAATTACTTTGGCCGCTTCTATCGCTATGCCCATGGCTTGTGCGGCCTCTTGGCTGCGCTCAAGCTTTTCGTAATTCTTCGATATTCCTATGTTCACATCGAAGATCTCTCGCTGGTATTCACTTGCACTTTCTTGTTCAAAGATTTCCTTTGCAGTTTCACAAAATGCAAGTGATTCTTTGAACTTGCCTTGATCAAATGCCATTTGACCTAAGGCAACATACGCATCGGCTCTTATAGATCCCTCATTGTTAGCCGCACGCTGCCACAACTCTTTGGTTAGTTCATCAATGGTTTGTTCTTCAGACACCTCTTCCCTCCTGAGCTTGTTGGGTTAACGTATGAGGAGCCACTGACAAATCAGCGCGTCCTCCAGGTTCTCCATAGACGGCTATGCCGTGTGCATGGAGAGCTCGAAGAAGATCTACTTCTTCAAGAAATGAGACGGTAGATACCCACCCGCAGGCGCAGATAGCCTGAAAGTAAGTACCTTCAACATCGAAAACAGCGTTTGCATGTTCATTAGACATCGCAAAACCAGGCCCTTACTGGGCTCTTAAAATAAAAGAGACCCGCTACTTCCGGCGGTGTCTTTCATCGCCGGCAGGTTTTCCTTTAGGGCCACCGGACGCGGGTCGTGCTGCGCGGAGGGCACTAAGCAAGCTAAAGGGCTTATCGCTTAGTTCTTAACCTAGGGGAAGTGTAGCAGAAAAAATATAGATTGAAGCCATGATGTCACCCTTTGACGAAAGGGCTTTTGTTATAGCCCAACCACTGCTATCACCTTGTCGTGAGAACTTCTTTAAGACTCCAGCATCAAAGAAACTTCTCAAAACCCCAAATTTTAAACTCCTCCTCATATTTCTTTACCTCTGACACCGGAAATCCATTGGCCTTTGCAAAGTCTTTTGCCCCTAAAATTGCGTAAAGACTCCCCTTCTCTAGAGCTTTCAACATGGTTTCCCAAATGAAATCTTTGCTGAAAGTTTTTGGTGGTTTTGGTGGGTCAAGCTCCTTCATTAAACCAACGTAAAAGTCATTGAAATCGTCGAGAAATGGAGCGCTTAAAGGATCACCCTCTTCAATTTCACGAAAAAGATATTCAGCTATTGCAAAGACATAAAAATAAGGATTCCACCCAAGGGGACCACCTTCCGCTGTCCTTAATTCAGATTCGAAGAACTTCATAATGGCATCCCATGACTTCTGAAGCTCGTCATCAGTTGGCTTTAGGGGCTTCTTTGAAATTTTTTCTGTAATCTCCTGGGACATTTGACTGAAAAAACTGTAGAAAACAGTACCCCACAAGCCAACTGTTGGTTGATTTTTTTCTTCCATTATCGAAATTGCATTAGTTATTGCTGATTCGTAATCCTTCTTTTCATTGGCAAGTCGTGCTTGCGCATACATTAAGCGGACATTTTTTGCCTGGTAATACGGGAGTAACTGAGCGTCTATCTCATCAAATCGAATATGATCGTCACTATTCTCACGCAGTAGACGGTGCAGATACACGCCACAGTCGATTTCCCCTCTTGCAAAACCTTTTTCAAACTCTGCCAGCGCTTGAGGAAGATCTTCCTTCTCTGCATATGCCCAGCCACGAATTCTGTATAAATCAGGATGATTAGTCACATTTGCCGTAATCTCGAGTGTTAAATCCGGTCTATTCGAGCGGACGTGAATAGCTATCTGCATCAACACATTTAACTTGCGCCGACCTACTGGAGTGTCATCAAATGTGGATAGGTCAATATTATTATCGGATTTTCTACCAAAAATGCCCATTAGATTGTTCGTGGCATTGATGAGGGCACGCCTTCTTCCTCATCGGCCCACCAGCCGCTAGCTTCGACAACTTCATAGGGGAGGTAATAATCTGTATAGAGCACATCTTCCCTGAGCGACACTCTAATCATCCCCGGCACCGCCTTACCTGAATTAAATATCGCCAAAGTATCATTAACAGCCGCTTGATAACCACCAAGAGTTGGTTGACCCATCATTGGCGCTTTCCCATACACAATGTAATCGAGATTGTTTATTGGTTCCGGGTATAGAAGTAAATACCAAAAGAAATCATGGCCAGGTGCTCCGCTTGCACCGGTGTAGTCAGGAACAATTAGTGCAAAGAAATCCTTTTCTGTGACGCCGGCATTCTCAGTCAAATGCCTCAGTAGACCAATTGCATCTTCATTCAGCAGATGACATCGTGTCAGCTCCCACTCTGCAAAATCTACAAGTAATTTTTTGGGATCTCCTTTACCGACCAATGCATCCATTAAGTCCATGTGTATGTGGATGGGGTGAATAGTCTTGCCTGGAACCACTTCATTAGGACCTGCATCTTGAGTAAGCAGTTGAATTGTGGGGTGGTTATGTATACCAAGTGTAGTTATGGTCCAATCAGATAATTTCTCTGGGAATCCCATAAACCACATTTGTCCACGCAACTGCGAAAGATCCTCCTCGGATAGTTGTTCCTCCGAAATACGCATGTCAATAAATATAGGATCACCAACTTCTGGCTGCTTTTTGTTAAATAATCCCATTCTTCCCCCCAGGTTAATAAGTCGAAAATATCACCACTTGAAACATTTTGGAATACGTGCGACCACCTAGGTGATTGATTTCTATCATGCAAGAATCGTTATCTACATAAAGTGAGGGAAAAACCAAAAGTGCCGATGAACATAGGTTCACCGGCACTTTAACTAGGTAATTACTACCTAAAAAGCAACTCTTTATTCTGTGATGAAAACGCTTCCACCGTATTTTCTTACGATCTTGTCATCTTCTTCGTTAGCGACAATAGCCACAAGCATGACTGCATTGATGAGCTCTGCTGCATCAACAGTTGCACCGACTAGGTCTGACTTGAAGAGTAGGTTCCACAAACCATCTGGGCGCTTTAGGAAAAACCATGATCCAAAGCGGCGTGAAAGGTCAGTAGTGAGCTCAACAGCTAGATCCTTATTAACTTCCTTTAGTCCTGCGGAAACAATTGAATAAACTTCGATGATTCCAACATTCTGCCCGCCGTGATCCCAATCGCTGATATCAACGAATGCGACTGATGATTCGTTACGAATAAAGAATGAACCAGCATCATCTTCTGAGATTGATCCGAATTCGTTAGTCAGGATTTTACGTACGTTGTTCTTGATTGAAGCTAAGTCAGCCATAAAGCTACCTTTCTGTTGAGTATGTAGAGGCTAAATGCTAGGCCCAGGTCAAACTACGGGCAAGGGGTAAAAACCTCCTTTTACGGCTCTGAACTGGCCTTTTCGGTCAACTCCAAGAGTTCACTTGCCCTTTTGCTAACTGATTCCTGCGAACTCGTCAGTGCTACTTCCAAAAATCTCTTGGCCCGCGGATATTCCTTCATATCCAAATAGATCTCGCCTAAAGATAATTCAACGATAAATCCATGGGAGGTAGCTTGCAGGCCAAGGACACTGAGTAAGAAGTATTCAGCTTCTTCTAGCTCACCCCGAACTGAGAGATAGGCCGTATATAGGGAGACTGCCGCATCAATGGCTTCACTGGCATTATCGCTAACTACTAACTCTCGTAGTTTGGTTTCATTTTCTGTCATAGCGACCCCAATGCTGCCAATGCTCGAATTTCTGCAGAGCATGCTTGATTTTCACGGATTGCATCACGCACCAACATCGCATCATCTGTGGCCAGAGCTGTGTAGGTTTCCTGACTGAGATCATCGCGCATTGCGATTAATCTGCGGACAGCATCAAAATTACTCTTAGCCAAAATCATGCTCATGTGTTTCGATAAATTTGCTCGGCCACACAAGGCAAAATCTAGGTCAATATCGTTCTTCTTAGATATCAGCTCACAAATTACATCAGTAGAAGCAGGGTTTTCTGCAAGTGCAACAAGTATTGGCTCATCTTGATTCTTAGCTAGTCCGTAAAGAATCTCAGACTGCTCTTCAAATTGAGCCCACTCAGCCAAGAACTCCTTATTGGTGGTTTTAAGCACTACTCGACGTAGATCAATTCCAGGGAACGGGGTCCGCAGATACTCTAATAATGCAAGAAACTTATGACCTGTAATCTCAGAAACCGCTGAAATGAACAGCTCATCAAGTTCAAGATACATACTTTCCTTTAGGTAATGCTTTGATAAAACATCAATTCGTAAGGTCTCAAGTTGATTACGTACCTTATTGTTTTGCAGCCATTCTCGAGTGGTTTTTAACTTTGCGAATACTTCATCGATAATCACAAGGATCTCTGTGCTTTTATGAGCCATCTCTGAGGAAGTTATGAGTAATTCCAGGAAATTGGCAGCATCATCAAAGTCAGTCTTTTCTAGACCATCTTTAATCAAGTCAAAGAGATCTCTCCACTCCGCCTGGCTCGTACTCTGCGTTTCAAACAGGCGCTGTTGCTCAATATTGCAAAGAGTTAATCGAGACTCTGATGCGATTGCATTTTCCGGATGTACCGTTGCCTTCTTGGCATAACGCTTGGCCGCCTTGAACTCTTTGAGGCTAAGGGCAACCATGGCTAAATTACTAAAGGCATTGATCTTCTCTCGCTCACTTTTTGTGCAAATAGCTGAAACGAGAATCCTCTCTGCTTCATGAAATCTCTTTTGAGGCATTAATATGCTAAAAGCTAATGAATTGACCCAATTTGCATAATATTCATTTCTTGGACCAGTTGCTACTAACTTTCTAAATGCAATCTCTGCTTCATCCAAGCGCTTAGCCTTGACCAAAATATCGGCTCGATTTGAGTTGAGTAATTCAGAATTTGAACTGTAATATTCTTCGCAAGCAATGAGCGCTTCTTCGAATTTTTCAATTGTTGTTAAATAACGAATTCGAAACCAGTTAGCCTCTGGATGTTTACTCTGGCTAGCCCGATCTATCCATACTTCAAATTCATCAAATTTTCCAAGATTAAAAAGTGCATCCAAAATGGAATATTGTGATTGTTCAACAAAGAATTTTTCATTGCTTTCATTTCCTATAAGCCCAGCCTCATAGGCTTCCTTATAGTTATCGTTCATGCGGAAAATGATGCTCATATAAGAATAGAGTCGGTACTCTGACTCCTTATTGGGAGCAGTTTTTAACTTTTCTTTTGTTAAAGTTATCACTTTTTCAAGAATATCCTTTTGATCAATTTGAAGTCGATCAGGATCAAAAAGGCCTTCACACTCACGAAAGTGCCCAGCGCTCCACTCTGTATCAAAGAGATTTTTATTAAGAACTGATTCAATGCTCTCTGAAGAAATGCTTGAACTCTTATCGGAGCCAGCATCAAATCTGGAGGTGGGTTGGGTGGAGTTAGAGGGGCTATGGCCGCAGCCAGGACATGGCGCGCCTTCCACTCCTGCGACTTTTATGCCACAGTTCTCACACATAAAAGTCGAAGTCACTGGCATAGTCTGCTCAGGAGCTTTTTAAAATGCAAGGGAGAAACTAACCCGATGATGTCTCTGCTTGAGTATGAGGAAACCTATCTTGCACTTGGTGTCTGCGTTGAAGCCAATGTGCCAGTAATTCTTTGGGGTCCTCCGGGGCAGGGTAAGACTTCGGTAATCAAGGCACTTGCGATAAAGGCAGATCGACATCTAGAAATTATCCTGGCAAGTATTCGTGAGCCACAGGATTTTGCAGGATTGCCATCAATTGTAAACGGCAAGATGACTTTAGTTGCCCCAGATTGGGCCCAGCGCTTGGCAGATACAAACTCTGGCATTCTCTTTACAGATGAAGTTAACACAGCACCTCCAAGCGTGCAGGCTGCGTTGCTTCGTGTGTGCTTGGACAAGGTAGCTGGTGATTGTGAACTTGGACTTGATACAAGTGTGATTGCCGCAGCTAACCCACCAGAGCAAGCAGCCGATGGCTGGGATCTTGCACCACCACTTGCAAATAGATTCTGTCACCTTGATTGGTCATTGCCATTAGAAGTTGTGCGCATGGGTCTTTCAGGTCAGTGGCCAACTTATGATTTCCAAAAACCTGATGCTGCTCGACTTGCTCGTGAATTGGGCAATGAGAAGTTGAAAGTCTCTGGTTTTCTTACCTCTAGACCAGATTTAGTAACTGCTTTGCCAAACTCTAATGCCGACCAAGGTCGAGCATTTCCAACTCCACGTTCATGGGAAAGCGCAGCAATGCTCTCGGCATTTGTCTCTGCAACTGGTTTGTCTGAAGGTGTTCGACGCCTTGTATTAAAGGGCAGTGTGGGAGTTGCAGCTGCAGCTGAGTTCATTACCTATAGAAATAACATGGATCTACCAGATCCAGATCAGGTCTTAGCAGAACCAGATAAGTTCACACTTCCTTCTAGAGCCGACCAGATTTATGTGCTCGGTGCTGGAATTCTCAATGCGCTCACTCGCGATATCTCAACTGAGCGCTGGCATGCTGCAGGAAAGATTCTTGAGAAGATGGTGGAGTCTGGACATCCTGACATGGCAGTGAGCTTTGCGCGCCAGTGGTTAAAGATTCGTCCTGGAAAAGAAACGCCTAACACAACAGTGCTGCAGGCACTTGTTCCACTTTTGACCGAAGCAAAACTTATTTAATCTCAAGCAATGAGCGCAATCGATGTGGAAAAGAGCCATGCTGCCAAACTTCGAATAATGGCGGCTCGTATTTTGGCGCAAGCGCGATGGCCCTATGTCTCAACGTTGCTCTATTCACTCAAACTTGTTGAAAGTGATCCTCAAGAGATTCCAACGATGGCTGTGGACACTGGCTGGCGTTTGTATTACTCGCCTGATTTTGTAATGTCAGAATCAGCAGAGGCCCTTGCAACTGTCCTTTTGCATGAGTGCATGCACTGCATGTTCGAACATGGTCGTCGTTTTGAGGCACTTCCTATTGCGGGCAAGAGAAACACCATTTGGAACTATGCGGGGGACTGCGCCATCAATCAGGTTTTAGATGATGCACACATGCCATGGACTGAAGTAACCCCGGTTCGTTATGTAAACATTGAGCACCAGGGCGTTGATAGAACAATGCCCACAGAAGTTGCCTATAGCGTCATGGTTGCATACCAACTTGAGCATCCAGAAGATGAACAAGATAGTGATTGTGGTTCAGTTTCAGGTGGGGCACGGCGTCAATATGAGTTAGATCCCGATGATTCAGATTCACCTGCCAACACCATTAATCAGCAAGACAATATCTTGGACTCAGTCTCATCAGCGATTATTTCAGCGCAAAATGACGGTGAAGATATTCCTGATGCACTTGCCCGGATTGCACGTGATCGACTTGAACCAACTCTAGATTGGAAGAAACTTCTAGCCTTTAATTTGCGCTCAGCTGTTTCAAATGTTGCTGGTCGCAGAGATTACACATATGCACGACCTTCTAGGCGCCAAGGTGCCATTAATGCTGCAGGATTGAAATTCATTCTTCCAGCGATGAGACAACCACAGCCTCCTTGTGTGGCAATCGTTTTAGATACCAGTGGAAGTATTAGTGATGACACACTCGATGTTTACTTATCTGAAATTCGCGGCATCATGAACGCGGTTGGAATTTCAAGTGGAGTCTGGGTTCTTCCCTGTGATTCTAAAGTTCATGAAGTAGAAAAGATCCGCTCTTTTGATGTTACAAAAGTACGAATAAAAGGTGGCGGTGGCACAGATATGTCAGTGGGAATTCATGAAGCACTACGTATTCGCCCGAGGGCAAATATTGTGGTCACCCTTACTGACGGTGCTACACCGTGGCCAGAAACCAAGCCTGTGGGATCAATCATCTATTTAGCAGTTTTAACGACTAAATCCTTTGCCAGCTATGTCCCACAATGGATGACGACGGTAATTATGGAAGATGTTTCAGTCTAAATTTCAACCTTTTCACCCTCAGCCACGACCACTAGTATTTCCACTCAGGCAAGTATGGGGAGGTTGTCGTGGCTGTGCTAGAAAATAAAGCCATTGATGGCTTCAAATTCACCATTGATTCTGATGACTCCATCACCTATGCCACCGCATTTAATGGCAAATCCATTATCCGCTCTCTGGTTATTCAATCCACATCCGAGAAGATCTTTACCAATGTCACCATTGAAGTCTCCATTCACTCTCTTGGACATGCTCTATCCCAAACCTGGAAGAGCACTATAGGAACTCTTGCCTCAAGTGCAATTGGTTTTGAGGATTTATCACTTGATTTCTATTCTGAGCTACTTTTCCAACAAAGTGAAACAGTCCCTGCAGAGCTAAAGATTCGAATTATCGAAGAAGATGTAAATGTTTTAGCTGAAGCAATGTGGAACTTGAACCTATTCTCAGCTGATACTTGGTTAGGAATGAAATTTCCAAGAGAAATTCTTGCAGCATATGTCCAACCTAATCACCCAGTTTTGCGTGCTGTTTTAGATGACGCAGTTTCAATTCTTCAAAGGCAAGGTGAATTAGTTTTACTCTCTGGCTATCAAGTTCCAAAGCACGTAGGCCCAATGGTCTCTGCGATTTATCAGGCAGTTGTTAATCGAGAGCTTACATATTCAAACCCGCCGGCTTCCTGGGACTTACCAAGTGGTCAACGCATCAGAAATTCACAAACAATTTTGGAAGAAAAAGTAGGAACGTGCTTAGATACGGCCTTATTTTTTGCATCGCTATTAGAAGCCATAGGTCTTTATCCTGTTGTGGCTGTAATTCCAGGCCATGCTTTTGTCGGCTATTGGACAGCCGCATCTCAAAGTGAGGTGGAGGGTTTTCCACGATGGACTGAGAAGCCAATGACCGAGATCATGAATTTAGTAGATGCTGGCTATATTGAACTTTTTGAAACTACGTCGATTTGCAAAGGTGAAGGTCTGTTGCCCTATGAGCAGGCTATAAAAGAAAGCTTGTCTCGAGTTTCGCGCACAGAGGCACTAGGTAGTAATTCATCTATCAGCATGCTTATCAACGTTGCGGGCTGCAGAGCCATGCAGCCTCGTCCAGTCCATCCACTTCCAGCTTTATACAAGGCACCCGATGGCACTACCCAAGTAATTGAATACAAGCCTCTTGAATTTAGTGTTGGACTATTAAGAGATCAAATGGCTGCAGAGGGCGCTCACGGTGCAGCTTCTGGAACTGTTCAACTTGATGTACCAACGGTTGTAAAACGCTGGCTTGATTCGCTGCTGGATTTGAGTCTTCGTAACCCCCTTATTAGTTACAAAAAGCAAGTAAATTCGATTCATTTTCTCACTGCTCCAGAGATGTTGGGAGTAGTAGAGGATTTATTACAAAACAGGCAAACCCTTGCGCTCGTGGGTAGCAGCAGCAATCAAACCAGCACAAGCGGAGATACTCGCTTATTAGATGACCGCGGCGAGGTCGGAGGAGATCGAGAATCAGGTGAGGCTCTTGCAGGCTATTTAGCAAAGAAAATCTTGCTCACTAATTTTCAAGAGGAAGCTCATAAAAATAATTTGCGCAAATTGGCTTCAACTGCCAAAACATTCATGGAAGAAACTGGAGCTAACGGACTCTATTTGGCTTTAGGTTCCCTTAATTGGGCAACTACGGATTCAAAAAAACAAATAAGAACCGTTCGGTCTCCATTAATTTTATTACCAGTGAATTTGACCTCTAAAAATAGAGGCCGGGAGTTCTACCTTTCCATTGATGAAGGTAGCCAGGTTGTCCCTAATTTTTCACTTGCAGAAAAACTTTATCGTGATGAGGGAGTCAACTTAGATAAGTTAGTAAATTTGGTTGAGGATGAGTCCGGCGTTGATATTGATGGAACATTTGAATACATCCGAAAGACTTTGGCTGCAGCTGGCTTAAATGACTTTAGAGTTGATGAAACTGCGATTCTTGGAATATTCAACTTCAGCACCTATAGATTGTGGAGAGATTTACTCGATAACTGGAAGACCTTTAAAGAAAATGCTCTGGTCAATCACTTTATTGAAACGCCGAACCAAGATTTCAAAGACCCTTCAACTGAGCCGATAGATGGGGACCTAGATCAGCTCGTTTCTAATCTTCCTATTTCTTCAGATGCTTCACAGGCCCGTGCAATCTCACTTGCCATGGCTGGGCGCACTTTCATCTTGCAAGGTCCTCCAGGAACTGGAAAAAGCCAGACAATTACCAACTTACTGGCACGGGCTCTGAGTGAAGGTAAGCGAGTCTTATTCGTTGCTCAAAAGAAGGATGCATTGGATGTTGTTAAGAAGCGTCTTGATGATGCTGGTCTAGGTGCGTTCAGCTTAGATTTACATGACAAAGCAATGACGCCTAAAGCTGTTAAAGAACAGTTAGTAAATGTTATTGATATTGCCATTGCTGCAGATCAAGTCGGCTTTGAAACTGCAAAGGGAGAATACGAAGGCGCTCTTACTCCATTGCAAAAATACCGTAATCGTTTGCATGAGGTGGGTCGTCTAGGGGAATCTATTTATTCTGCGCTGGATAAAAAACTTGCCGTGCAAGGCACTGCAACTATGCCCGTAACAGGAGAATTCATTGCGGAGTCAAAGAGTGAAAGCAAAGATGTTCTATTAAGTAGCAGCAAAGCACTTGCTGAGATGGGTCCTCAAACCGGTATTGCCTCAACTAATCCTTGGTCACTGGCAGGGCGCACAACTGATTTTAATGAATCAGAGTTAGCTCAAGTTAAGTCTCTGTCTAGATCTATGCGCACTTCATTAGAAGTCATCCAGAGCAACCCAGCAGCCCAGGCTTTCTTACACAAGATTTCCTCGCCCGATGAGCTCACGCTCACAAAAGTATTGACCTATGAAGAAGCAAAAACTATTGCGATAGTTGATTTCACTTCACCAGCATTTATTGATGCCCATCGCAACGCATTTCAGAGCATGACTAACTTAAGAGCTGCCATTGAAAAAATCGGCTTTGATGTGACCCGCTTAGATTCCCTTGATGTGAACCTGTGGATCACTAAGGCCCAAGAGGCAGATACTTCCTTTGTACTTCTCAAGGGAATGAAGCAAGGCGGAGTACTCAAGAAACTCACTGGAATATTAGGAAGCTCAATTACAAGTGATAAGACTCAACTTGTAGCTGCCCTCGAATCTCTTCGCGCTCTTGCAGCGCGAAAGAAGCAGGCAGAAGTTGATTTGGCTCAGATTCCTGGCATTAGATTTGATGTGACACAGAATCTTTATACCATGGAGAGCATTGATGGCATTCTCTCCATGCTCTCTAGAGCAAAAGATCTCACTGATTTCCTGTCATCGCGCTCAATTGAGAGTTCAACTCTTGCTGGACTGCTGGCTGAGCCATCAAATGCCTGCATCTCATCACTAGTGAAGTTGGGCGAGGATTCTGGCGCACTTTATAACCTGCTTGCTTGTGATCAATCCTCGGTTGAAATGTGGAAGGGAACAAGTAATTTTGGTGAGAAGTTTGCACAATCTGTTCCCCAATGGGCAGTTGATACCTCTGAACATTCTTTTGCGCAGTTAACACGCTGGGTGACTTTAATTGCGCAAGCACAACCCTTTAATGATTCAGGCTTATACGAAGCCCGTACTTTAATTCTTTCTGGAAAAATCAATTACATAGATGCACCTAACGCCTTCCTTAATGGATATTACGAGGCACTCGGAAAGACTCTTGTTGTTGAGCGCGGCTTTAATACTTTTGAAGCGATGACAATAAATAACCACATTAAAAACCTAGGTGATTCCCATAATGAGATTCGTGATCGCCTCCCACGTATTACTGGCGCAGCTCTTTTGGCGCGTCGCGGCTTTGATAGCTCTATGAAGGTGGGTGCTATTGGAGATTTAGTTGCAGCACTGAAGCAACCAAAGAACCGAACACCGATTAGAACATTGCTAGCAAGAAACTGGGGAGTTGTAACAAAAGTTACTCCTTGTGTTTTAGCTAGCCCTGATTCATGTGTGAGATTCCTTGATCCAGATCTGCCCCCATTTGATCTAGTTGTCTTTGATGAGGCGTCACAAATCCGTGTTGCCCACTCCATTGGTGCCATTGGCAGAGCTAAAGCCGTCATCATTGTTGGTGACTCTAAGCAGATGCCGCCTACCTCAGTTGCACAAGTGCGAACTGATGATGGTGAAGATGATGATGAAATTGAAGAGGGATTGCTCGGCTTTGATATGGAGTCCATCTTGGATCACTGCGAAACTGCCAGAGTCCCAGACATTATGCTCAACTGGCACTACCGAAGTGAAGATGAATCCTTAATTGCATTTTCTAATAAGAAATATTACGACGGAAAGCTCAACTCCTTCCCATCACCATCTAGTGATAAGTCATTTAAGGGTTTGAGTTTCCAATACGTCGAAGGCGGACAGTTCTTCAGGCCTGAAAACCGAGGGGAAGCTGGAGCGGGCAAGGAAGGAACAAACCCTGCCGAAATCGATGCAATTCTTAAGTATTTAGCGAAGCGTCTGAAAGATCCCGCCACACAAAATGATTCAATCGGTATCGTAACTTTCAATAAAAAACAAAAAGAAGAGATTGAAAAGAGATTAGTCGAATCTTCAGACCCGGATATTCAGCGCGCATTGACGGAGGGCGTTGGTGGGGAAGATATCTTTGTGAAGAACCTTGAATCAGTTCAGGGATCAGAGCGTGATGTCATCTTGTTCTCGGTGGCATTTAGCAAGAACTTAAAGGGTGAGCTACCTTTAAATTTCGGCCCCTTAACGATTTCTGGTGGTGAGCGACGGCTCAATGTTGCAATCACGCGTGCTAGAAAACAGGTGCGTATTTTCTGTTCATTTAAACCAGATGAGCTTGTTAATAGAAACTCTTCTTCAACTGGTGTTAGCCACTTAGCTCAGTTCCTCAAGATGGCTAATAAAGAAGATGAAGAACTATCTGGCGTCTATGTCACTCATGAATCTCATCCAGACCGCATGAGAAAGCAGATTCTCACATCCCTGCGCGATGCTGGACTTAACGCTGTTGAAGAAGTGGGACTCAGTGATTTCAAGGTAGACATTGCAATTTATGATCCAAAGGATTCAACCAAAGCATTGCTCGGCATCTTGCTTGACGGTCCACGTTGGAATTCACGTGAAACTGTCTCTGATCGAGATTGCTTATCAGTTACATTGCTGCGAGACAGAATGGGTTGGCCAGCAATTGAGCGCATTTGGCTTGCCTCTTGGCTGCGCAATCCAGGTGATGAAGTACAACGAATCAAAGATGCCTATAACAAAGTTTTGACCACACCTGTTGCCCCAAAAGTAAAAAAGGAAAAGAAAGTAAATGTTGAACCCATCTACACAACCCTTAGCCCAGAGGAAAGTGGTGAGCGCGAAAACCTCATTGATCGCCTTCTCCTAGAAGTTGAAGAGTGGAGCCCAATGTCTCCTGTTCTCATTGGAGATAAGAATCATTTGGATTATCTGCATGATTCTCGAGTAAAAGAAGCTGTTCAAAAGATTGCAGTGCAGTTAACTGAGGCCGAAGGCCCAGTTAGCGCAGATCGCCTAGCTAAGTTCATCGGAGCCTGCTTTGGCTTTGATCGCGTCGTTGCAAATCGAATTAGTGCAATTAACAGTATTTCTTTCCCTGGGCAACAAAGAGATGATGAAGGCTTCTTGTTCCCATTTGGAGAAACTTATTTCACTTTCAAACTATGGCGCAGAGGCGATGAAACATCCATGCGTCACATCCAAGATATTTCTTTAAGTGAGATATCTAATGCGATGAGAGATATTTGCCGAGTTGCCCAAGGCGTTCGTCCAGAGCAACTTAATAAGGAAGTCTCTAGGTTGTTTGGAGTGGTAAAAGTTTCTGCGGCAATTAATACCCGCTTAGATGCAGCGCTGCGATTTGCTATTGAAAATGGCAAGTTAAAGCGCTCAGATGGTTATATACAAGTTAACCAATAGGTAGAACCTCTTGCTCTTGACTAGAAAATGATTGGCAATACCCTTAATACATGAGACTTGATTCGCGCACGGCAATCTATTGCCACGAATTACTCCATAAGAAATATGCACCTAATGCATTCCCAGGTCTGACTCCTGATGAACCAGATCCTGTGGTTGAGGAGTTTAAAACCCTTGGTTTTTCACATGAGAACAAAGCTATTGAGGCACTAGAGGCTGTTAATCCAACGATTATTAAAATTACGCAAAGTAAGAATTTTGATCAAATGGAGCTCGACACAGTCAGAGCATTACTTGATCCACATGCATTCATAATTGCTGGTGGCTATATCGCCAACCTGGCCGAACAGGAGTTAGCGAAAGCTTTTGGAATTGCCTTTAAACCCACTGAACGCTCAAGTCGTCCAGATTTGATAATCAAAGTAGGAGTTAGATCCGATGGCAGAAATGCTTGGGCCCCAGTTGATATTAAAAGCCATAAGGCGATTGAGAGCAGTAAATCTAACTTTATTTTCACTTCTCCTATTTCAAATATTCTTCCCGCTCAAGAAAGCCGAGAAGAAGGTCGCTTGGATTACAACGACCTTCACCAGTTAGCCCACTACACCCGACACTTCCAAGCACTTGGCATTGATGGCGATGATCTGTGGGTGGGAATTATTGGCCGTGATCTAGATAACTGCGTCTGGGCACGCATCGGTGATGTTGTTACAGGTTCAGGAAGAGCGCAAGAGTCATTTTTAAGTGAATATGACCAGCAATATGCCGCAGCTCGTGAAGTGGTCCTTCTCTCACAAATAGAGAATGAAGATCTCTCCAAGAAATCAGGGGTTATTCCAGTTAACTCATCAGGAAAGATGGGTTGCACGGTGTGTAAATACAAATCCACGTGCCTAAAAGAGATGGAAGCATTTGATGGGGGACATGGGCATGTCACTCTTCTTGCCCGTGTCACACCACGTGTTGTTGCCACTCACTTCCCACAGATTCAAAGCATTAATGAGTTAATTACTCAAACACCTCTTAACGATGCAATGATCACTGCACGTATTCGTGCACGCGTACACCAAAGCGAAATCCCTGAACTTCTTGATCCTTCAACACCTTTTGAACTACCAGAGGCCGATATTGAAATAGATATTGACTTAGAAAACTCCATGGAAGCACTGCGCGAGCTAGAACTTGATGAACCAATGGGAGTAGATCGCCTCTACCTCTATGGCTATGGCATTCATGATCGCACCGTTAGCAAAGACTGGAAAACAGCAGTTATTGATACTTTTTCTGATTACTCAAACACTGAACAAGGTGAGTTTGAGGTGATGTCGAAGATGTGGAACAAACTCCAAGATGAGATTAAAAGGGCTGAATCAGCAGGCAAGACAATCAAAATCTTCCACTACTCACCTCATGAATACACCTGGTGGAAAAAGTATGCAGACCGCTTTGTGGGCCGCCCAGGTGTTCCCACACGCAATGAGTTAGAGATATTTAAAGCCAATTACTTAGTAGATCTCTATCCACTAGCCCAGAAGTATGCCTTTCCCGCTAAGTCATATTCCATTAAAGATTTAGCTCCATTAGCCAAGTTCAAGTGGACAGTTGATATGGCAGGGGGCGCAAACTCCCTCTTTAAATACAAAGCAGCTATAGACAAAAATCTTGATGAAGCCACAAGGCAGCAAGCCCGAGCTTGGCTAGATGCTTATAACCGTGATGATGTGAAGGCGACGTTTGCGGTCAGAAACTACATGCGAGAGCTAGCGCTATAGCTCCTCGTCAGATAAATCCACTTCTTCTAGATCGATATTTATAGTTTCAGCTAAATCTTCCATCATGCCGTTAACATCCTTGCGGAAGTCAAAGAGGATTGTTCCTGCACTATTGATTGCCTTGACTGCATCATTATGCGCTTTCTTCACATTTCTTAAATCTTTCAAGCGCAGTCTGAGTGCATCAAAAGTGTTCTTAATACCTTCGGTATCAATAGTTGCAGCTAGTCGTCCTATTGATGCACGGGATTTCCATCTGCCCCAAAGGTAGGCAAGCTTTATGAGTTCCTCATCTGGCATTAACAAATCCACAACGATGAGCAGTTTATTGCCTTCATATTCGCGCCATATTGGCTGAGCATCCATGTCCAGCCCATTGCTATCAAGTACCAAAATGGCAGCTTGTGCATCACGGGTCGCAATTGCGCCATTGAGTTCAATTTTAACTTGGTCATCAATGACTTTTGGTGACTGTGTTGTGGATTTACCTTTAAAGCGTGCATCAGTTTTTGCTTCCCAAATGATTTTGCAGACTTGTCCTTGGGTGTCATCTGAGTTGAGTGTGACAAGAGTGTCACCCTTTTTAGAGCCACCAGCCTCTGCAGTTGCACCCGTGGCCTCTGCTGTATCAGCATAGATCCGAGCAACATCTTGAATCACTGCATCAATTTTGGCTTCAAAGTCATTTCCATCAGCAGCCGTCTTACGCTTTGTAACTCCAATACCAAGCTTTGTCTTGATTTCAGTAAGCGTCCCATCGACTTCGAGTTTAAAATCAGAGATGTCTTTAGCAAGCGATAATTTAAGTCGCGCGATAGGACTTGGGTCTAATGTGGTTTCAGGTGCTAGAAGTTGTTTGAGATTATCTCCTGTGGCTTTATCAAGAGCTTTTATAACAGGCCCATTTTCAGGATCAATTAGTCTTGTAACCTCTGCCTTTAAATCTTCAACCATTTGTTCGTAAGCTTCTTCAATCCGCTCGATAACAGCATCGGCAGAGTCCTTGATATTTTGTGTTTCTAAATCCATAGTGAAGCGTGAACGGACTTCAAAAGCGATATTAATTAAATCTCTTATGCCTTCAGCTGGATCTTCTAGGCTTGAGAGATATTCAGAAAGGGCAGAATCATCAATTTCTAAATTATGAATTACTACACCGTCTTCAGAAATCTCGATTTCTTCTTCATTTGACATGTTTGTAGCCTTTCAGATTTTTTCAATATTTGCACCCCCAGAGCATGGGTAATCTCTAAAGTTCGGAACTACCCGTATAAGTAGAGGCCAGGCGGCGGCTTTTAGGCACACCTTTCGGCTTAGATCTTTAGATGGGCATTAACTGCAGAATTTCACTTCAAAAGGTAGTGACATTTCTAGAGATTTTTGCAAAAATTCAGCATGGACACCAACAACTTTGGACAATATTCAGATGAACAGCTTTGGGCACATTTAAATGAAGCGGAAAATGAAGAAAAAGTTGATTTATTAGTTGAATTATTTGAGCGTAGTTCTCAGCGTGGTGACCATGGTGGTGCTGCATCTTTTGCAGAGCAAGCAGCCACTGTCGCGCAAACTTGTATGGCAAATACTGCGGTGGAAAATGCTCGTTACCGACAAGGCTTAGCATTTTGGCGCGCTAAGAGATTTGACGAATCCTTGGCAGCATTCACACTGGGAGTCGAATGTTATCAAGAACCTGATGAAAAAATTGAATTGTCAAAAAACCAATGGGGAATTGCAAGTTCTCTTTATGGTAAAGAAGAATATGCAAATTCAGCAGAATGGGCCAAGATTAGTACTGACAGTGCATTATCTGAACAAGCATATTCAATGGCAGGGCTAAATAAATTTTTAGAGGCTAAGGCTCTGTATATGGATGATCGTGAAAGCGATGCTTTACTGGCCTGTGAAGAGGCACGAAGCTATCGAAGGATTGAACAAGAATTAGATGAAGTTGCCGACATTGATGCATATATGGCTCAAATCCATACTTATCTCGGCAACTACAAAGAAGCTGCAGATTACTTGCGAAATTGTCTAGTACTAGCTGAAGCCACTTCTTCAAATCACATTAAGTACTATTCATATCGTTTGGGAAATGCTTTGATAGATCTAGGTGAGTATGCAGAAGCTCGAAGTCATTTAGAGAAGGCTCGAGAACTTTATAAAGATGTTGAAGATCATGTGTGGTTAGCAGATTGTTGCTATTCCCTCTCCCTTACTTATCGAGGTTCAGATTCTGTTGATACTGCCCTTGAGTTAACTCGTTCAGCAGTATCTTTATGGGATGCCCTAGGTCGCGATGTTTCTTATATTAAGGGGCTTCAGAGAATTGCCATCCTCCTTTTCTCTAAGGATGATTTCATTGGCTCTATTGAAATCAATAAGAGAATTATGGATTTCACTTCTGATCAAAATGAAGCTTCGGGAGTCGAAAGCTTTGGCTGGGCCTTGTTGCGAATGATTGATTGCTACGAAGTTCTCACAGAATGGGAGGTAGCTCTTGAAAATATTATGTCTGCAAGTATGTTCGGCAATGAAAGCACTCATTCAGGAAATATATGGTTCTATAGTTTGAAGGCAAAAGCACTATATGCATTAGATCGTCATGAAGAAGCAATGGGTGTAGCCGACACGGCTCTTGCACAAATAAAGAATGAAGAAGTCGACTTTAATACCGCGCAACTATACGAAATAAAAGCGCGGGTTAGTTTGGAGCAGAATCGCCCTGACAAGGAGCGCCATCTAGCTCATGGCATCGCTCTACTGTTGGCATTTGGCGAAACTGACAAAGCGCGCGAGCTATCTGAGTACTTCAAGCCAGATTTTACCCCACCTAAGTCTGACAACATCTTGGTAGATGAAGGCACAGAAAATATTAGAAACTCAAACGAGGATAATCCACCAAGTCTGGGTTTTGTCTAAAACCTAAATGCCCATCTAGTTTTACATCAATTTGTAGTGAAATCCGATATAAACAGTGACAAGAGTTCTTCTATCTCTTAACCTTTAGCCCATGCCCCCACGCTCCATCCCGGCCCAGCCAGTATTTGCTGACCCGTCCGAAAAAGTTGTGTGGCAAGAGTTGATGCAACAACTGCCACAGGATGCCGTTGTGGTGCATGGCCTTAAAATTCTTGAAGCTAATCAAGAGTTTGAGATGGATTTTGTTATCTTCTGGTCTGATTTAGGTGTTGCAGTACTTGAGGTCAAAGGTGGGGAAGTAACACCTAATGAGGATGACTCTTTCACGCAAAGAGATGCCAAAGGCAAGCGTGATGTTTTCCCAATGGCTCAGGCAACCAAGAATATGTATGCACTCAAACGCTTCCTTACACAAAAATCTAGCGTGGCATACTTTGCTGCTCGTCCAGCAGTTGTCTTGCCCTATGCAGATATTCCTAGCGCGTATTCACGCCCAACGATTCCACGTGGATCAATTCACGATGAAGTAGATCTAGTTTCACTAGGTGATCGCATCATGCGCGATCTTTCTAATCAAGGATTTCGCCCTACAGCCCTAGAAATTCGTGCCCTACTAGGTGCACTGAGCATGCCGCTTGCAACACAAAAATCTCTCACAGAGATGGGCATTGAGCGCGAAGCGCAGGTAGTTGAGTTAACAGAGCAGCAATTTGCAATCTTAGATCTCTGTATTGCTATGCCTAAGTTTTCAATCCTTGGCTCTGCCGGCTGCGGAAAGACTTATATTGCAATTGAACAGGCCCGCCGCCGCGCTGCGGCGGGGGATAGAGTGCTCTTTCTTTGCTACAACTACGGCTTATCTGAATACATCCGCAGGCGCTTTGAGGGATTTGAACAGGTAGAACAACTAACAATTGGAACCTTGCACTCACTTGGTAACAAGTTAGGTATGCAGGGCGAGCGCGGAACAGGTGATGGCTACTGGGACTCAGTGCTGCCAGATCAATTAGTAGAGCATTTAAAGAACATGCCTGATGAACTCAAATACGACACAGTCGTTATTGATGAAGCTCAGGATTTTCATGCTGACTGGTGGAGTGTTGTTATTGGCGCATTAAGGGATGAAGACAAAGGGCGCATTTATGCCTTTGGTGATATCCGTCAGGGAATCTTTAGGCAGGCAACAGATATCCCATTACAACAATCAAAACTACATTTAGATAAAAACTTACGTAATGCACTGCCTATTGCCCAGCTAGCAGCCCTGTGTGTTGAGGAGCCTTTAGATCTAATTGGCCTAGATGGTCCGCCGGTGCAATGGGTGGAGAGCACGAACGAGGAAGCAGAAGCGGCAGCTAATGAAGAAGTAAAGAAACTCATTAGCCAAGGGTGGAAGCTAAGTGATATTTGTGTTCTGACAACAGGAGCACGCCATAAAGTGCAAAGAACCCAGGGCGATGGGGCCATGAGTCGGCCCTACTGGAAGCGTTACTTTGAAGAAGAGAGCGTTTATCACTGCACGATTGGTGGCTTTAAAGGTCTAGAGCGCAGAGCAGTTGTCATTGCCATGAATGGGTGGAAAGAACCAGATCGTAAAAAAGACATCCTCTACACAGGCATCACACGCGCTCGCGACCTCTTAATAATCTGCGGCAGCAAGGAAGAGATCACTCATTCAGGCGGCAAAGAGTTCTTTAAGAAACTCTCAAAGGGGGCGTAAAAGCCCGCCGGCGCCCCGCCAAGGCCCGCACAGAGCCCCACCCGAACACCTGTTCGAATTGTGTGCTAATCTCCGCTTCCCCCAAAAACAATCGGTGTTAACCCCAAGCGCCATCCCATACATGTCAGTCACGCAGAGTAATTTCTCCACTCCGTTAGATGCACCATCGCCTCAAGAAAGGACACGGTGAGTAAAGAAAACAAACCCGATGAAAAAGAGTTATGGAAAAAGATTCCATCAACTCAAGGCGCAGACCGCGCAGATGCTTATATAGAACTGAGCCATTTGGCTTATGACCGAGGAGATCACAAAGCAGCACTTGCTTTGTGTCAAAGCGCTCGCGAGATTTACGAAGGTCTCACAACCTATGTTGGTACATCACAACTACTTCATGTCTATGAAGGTATTACCTGGTCACTACGTCGTTTAGATCGTGATGCAGAAGCTGCACAAGTAGCACTTGATGCTGTGGCTCTTTTAAATGAAGAAGACCCACTTGCTGCAACTGAGATGTTTCGTGATGCTGGCCGCTTCTATTACGCAGCTGGTGAATATGAGAAATCACTTGAATGTCATAACAAAGCAATCGCTGATTGCAACCCAGATATGACTGATACCAATATGGGCTGCGATGAATACAACTGTGGCTCTACCTTGGTCCAGCTCAAGCGCTATGCAGAAGCTCTGCCACATTTACTTGCTGCTCGTGGTTACTTTAAGAAGTCAAAAGAACCAGAGCGTATTTTTTACTGCGATGAATACATCACTGTTTGCTATATCGAACTTAACAACAGTGTTGAAGCAATCAACTATGCACAAAAGACTTTAGATTTTGCAGTCACAGCACAAAAGCGTGTCCTTGAAACATGGGCCCGCTATCGCATGGGTTGCGCCAAAGTTCTTATCGGTGAGTTAGATGAAGCTGAAGAGGAACTGCGTCAAGCCCTCTCAATGAATGCAGATTCTTGTGATGTCGATTGGGACCTAGCTGTTGAAGTAGAGCTGGAGATCGTAAAGATCTTGATCATTAAGGGCCGAGTGGCAGAAGCCGATGAAATCACGCGCCGCTTAGCAAACCTCAAGGACATCCTTGAGGATGAAGATGACTAGAAGTAGGGCATTAGTGGGTGCGGGTGCGGTCCTTATAGTGGCCGCACTTGTAAGCCCGCTTATTAGTTCTGCTTTCACACAAGAGAGCGATAAACCAGTCCAAGACAAACTCACACCAACCAAGAGCTATGCAAAAGTTGAAGGTGTTTGGACTTATGACTGTGAATTCCCGGTTCAACGACCAGAGCAAATAATGCTCACGTGTGCCGATGGGGGAATGATTGTCACAGATATTAAGTGGCTAACCTGGAACACAAAAGAGGCCATAGGAAGTGGCACCTACTCGCAGAATATGTGTGAACCCAGTTGCGCCGAGGGAAAGCGAGTAGAAGTTCCCGTGAGGCTGAGATTAAGTGAACTCTTTGAATATAAAGGAAGAAATGTTCTGAGGACCCTAGATATTAAAGCTGTGAGTGGGCGAGAATTACCTAATGGGAGCATGGGATTGTCTTGGGATGTTTCCGAGTTTGCGGTTCGAATAAATGGATCAGAATAAACTCCTTAAAGTTCTCAAGCTCGAATACACATCTGATATTCGGGTCGTTTATAAGGCAGCTAAAAGGTATGCCCGAGAAGTGCACCCTGATCAAAATCCAGATAAAAAGCATCTGTGGCTTGAATTTGAGATTGCTTATAACGTCATCAAGAAATTGAGTGATTCTGACCTTTCTTTTGATCGCTACACCGATGTATTAGAGAGCACACCGGGGGGGAAGAAACACCAGGGAGGTAATCCTGGGAATACTTCAAATCAATCTAAACCAAAACCAGGACCACGAAAATCTCAGCAACAGCAGTCAAGGCCAACCACCGAAAAACCAATTCGGGGGGCAGATATTAGTTTTCGAGTGAAAGTAACCTTTGATCAGATAGTTTATGGGTGCACTTTAAATGTGAAAATTCCTACGGGCTCTGCTATGAAAGATACAAACTCACAAAAAGTGAAAATAGTTGTCACGCCAACACCATTATGGACAAACAAAAATGGAAGCATTAGTCAAAAATCACTGAATGCGGTATTTACTAAGAAAATAGTGGTGAATGGCTACGGTGGAAAAGGTAGGCAGGGTGGCGCACCTGGAAACCTCATTATCACTTTTGAGGTTGATCTATCAGAAAGCCAATCAGTCAAAGATGCCATTGCAGAACATTTCGGGATGAAGAATCCGTTTTTTGAGCCGCACCGGGAAGAGTCAAAGCCTTATGAAAAACCCAGGAAACCTGGAACAGGTAAGGGAAAACGAGTGCGTCCTAGTGTCTTACCCAAACCTGAGTTTCCTCCAAAACCGTATTGGGGAACGCCTGGGTCACACACAAACTTTTCAAGTGAGTCAAACTCCAAAGCAACGGGGGATAAATACCAGGAAGATAACATTTTCAAAACTTTCACCTCTGGTTTTCGAAAGAGTCCATGGCAAAGTGCTGGTACGCGTAAAGCTGTTAGGAATTTCATTATTCTTTTAGCTATTGTTCCTTTGTCAGTAAACTATGTAAGCAACAATGTTGACAATAATAATTCGTGGGATGCAACCTTTGAGATTTGTTCCTCAGCGAGTTCTATACAAGCGGACATTCTTTGGGACAAGTTCTATAATTACGAGAGTCCCTATAAAGCAGCTATATATTCGAAATACTTTTCAACAGATATTGATACTGTCGATTACATGGCTACTATAGATTCACAGGCACTCAGAATTCAGGCAAATATTTATACAGGGATTCGTGGGTATGCCCAAGAATTAGTAAGAGCTGTGAATCAAAATGACACTTCAATAATCAAGGCCATGGAAAACCTAAAAAGCGAGTGCGATCGAGTGGATTTGCCTTGGAGTGAATAAGGATTTCCAAACCCTATTTCATCACCTCTGCTAGACAATCATGAGCTAGCCAATAGATGGTGGTCGACTCATCTGAGTCTTGGTTTTCTGCCCAGGCAATTATGTCGGAGCAAATTTCAATGGAATATTGCTGGCCCATAATTCCACTCGCTGAGGTCACGATTGTATAAAAACTCTTTAAGTCCAACCTCTGAGCACTATAGAGCTGCCTAATAGTGGTTAGAACTTTCTTGGTGTACATATGCACAAGGAAATTATGCCACAGCACCTTCGAGATATTGCCGACTGAATCTCTCCACCGAGTAAGGCAAGGTGCTCAAAGCACTCTGTGGTCAAAAGCTGATGTCTGCGATGGAGAGTGTATGAGCAAGTCTAGATTAGGTGCAGACTTTAGTTTCACCAAAGTGTCATGAAACAAGTCAAGAAAACTAAACTACTATCTTGATGATTTCGAATTTTATTGTGATAGTGGGTGAGCAATAAAGAAATAAACAGCACTTCAAAAGGCGCAGGCTAGGCTAAAGTGTATTTAATCAAGTTGAATGTCAAAAAGAACTTCTAAATCTTTGTGGTAGCCGAATCAGGAAAATATAACTTTGAGTTAGATTTTCGCTGGGCGGCTTGAAGAAAGGCATTTAATTGAATTTTTATCCACTCATTCCTAATTGGAATCAATTCCCAAGGAATCAGATGTATATCTGTGCTCTTGGCCAGATTGTGTTCTCTACACAAATACATAGCATTATCGGGATGGGTCATCCCGCCACGATTTCGAGGAAATGAATGGTCTACGTGGATTTGAGTATCCTTGAAAGGGCATTCATACCCCCATAGTTCTCTCGATCTGCATTTGGCGTTGGCATATGCGGATTGAAAAGTGGAAGTACCGCGCGGATCCGGCAAGCCAATTTCATCATAATTCTCTGGGTTTAGAAGGACAAGAACTTCGGGTATGCCGGCTTCCTTATCAGAATTTATAATGTGGAGTTTGTCAAACCAAGAATGGTGCTTGTATTTGTTTAGAAACTCAAAGTACCTATGTGCATATTCAAGGCGCTGCTCATAAATATTCCTATCCATTGAATGTCAGAGTTAACTGCTTTTTAATTACATTGTCGCCATAGAATTCAGCTTTGATATTTAGAACAATTTTGTTCTTCAATGTGCGTACTTCGATTTTAGGAAACAGGCGACCTCTTCCCTTAAAGGCATTGAAACTATAGGTCTCGTCGTACGGTTTATCATTTAGCGCAATAGTGACTGGACCGACATTTGCACTTGGCGAAGTAATTTTTAAGTGGCGAGCATTTGCCGGGAGGGATTTTTGAACTTTTTCCAATCCGCTACTCAACTCTAAATCGATGGATTGTCGCGACCTAGGAATTATTTCATCGCTATCATCCACGAGTTGATATTCAAGTTTCAAAATGGCTGATTGTCCAGCAAAATAACTACACAAATCATCAACATCATTCGGAAGAGTTGCATCTGCGAATACTTTTGTGAAACATTTGAAAGCAATCTTCTTACTCACAGTTCCGGACCGACCACTTGTTGAGTTGACCCAGGAGGATACATCCCAGTTTGTTTGTGGGAACTTGAGATCGCCCAATACGCGATCCCAATCGTTAGGTTTGCCATTTTCAAGTAAGTAGGCGCAAACGCCTGCAATAAATCCATCCCTAAAATATTTTTGCTCTCCTTGTGATTGTTCTGCGAAAAATGCAGACCTATTTACATCACGCACGACTGTTTTCTTTAGGGCATGCAATGCTAGTGCCATCTGCTCTGCCACAGTTTCTTCATTCAAGTAATGCTGCCCACCTTGAATCTTAAAATAGTACTCTCGCAGGAGTTCTTGTAAATACTTTGCGTCAAAGGAAAACCCACCTGTCGCAGTTACTGCATAAGGCGGTAGTTCGGGATTAAATCCAATTTTGTCATAAAATGCATTTTGTTTTGTAGAGAACATCTGAGTCTTGCAAAGAAGCGCCGTAGTCTTCATGGCTTTCCAGTCGGCACTTCCGTCTGAGAATTTTCCGAGTTGAAATACGAATTGCATCCAGGCTTCATGTATGGGATTAAGTGGTGTGGCTTCAGTTGTTACTTGAGCAAATATTTTTGCTAAGTTTCCTGGGAGATAGACCCCATGACTACTGTGAAGTAATACAAAGGGTAATGGCGAGTTGCTTAAATTAGTTTGCGCTAAACCTGCAACACGATGTTGGCCATCGATAATCCAAAGGGGCTTATCCGAATTCTGTTGATCTGGAATCGGGATTTCAACTGTCCAAAGACCAGTCTCGACGCCGTTAGCTGCAACTTCGCGTGAAACAACGATTGTCTTGCTTGGATTCACTGCTAACAAAACGGGATTAGGCATAATTTCAGATTCTTGGTCAAATCGCTGCGCTATCTGATGGACTTTTTCTTCAATGATGGGGCGTTGCCAATGCTGTGTGGGAGGTACTAGAACTTCACTCGCAATCTGTTGGTTTGGTGTTTCATGCTCAAAACTTGGAGCGTCCGAGATTTTCTTTAAATCTTTAGCATCCATAGCACCCAATAAATATGGGTAAGTAGTATCACCATTCTGGATTTCAAATCGTTGGCAACTGATTTTTATAACGCCTGACATGAGCCATCTCCTTTGGTGAGAATCTTGAACCTAGACGGTATTCTGCCCTTCAGCAAAGAGAAAGTGCAATGAATTCGACAAATCCCCTCAATTTCGTGAGTTTCCACGAGCTTCTCTCGAAATTTGGTGGCGGACCCGACAGGTGTCAGTGCATGCCAATAAGGTATCGCCATGTCCTTTAGATTTGTTGACTTGTTCGCCGGCATCGGTGGCTTTCATGCTGCTCTAGGAGCACTGGGCGGTGAGTGCGTCTATGCCTCAGAGTGGGATAAAGATGCCGCTCGCATCTACGAACGAAACTGGAATCTTAAGCCAGAGGGCGACATCACTGAGGCTGCAAATGATGAGGTCATGAAGGTTCCGGAGCATGACGTGCTCGTTGGCGGATTTCCTTGCCAGCCATTTAGCAAATCTGGAAAGCAAATGGGAATGGAAGAAACCCGTGGGACTCTTTTTTGGAATATTGCAAAGATAATTGAAACTCACAGGCCTTCAATAGTTCTACTTGAAAATGTTCGGAATATTACGGGACCGCGTCATGTTCACGAATGGGAAGTAATTATCAAAACTCTTCGCAATCTTGGATATCGCGTCAGTGAAGATGCACTCGTTGTTTCTCCGCATTTGATTAGACCAGAATTTGGGGGGCGTCCACAAGTTAGAGAACGAGTTTTTATAGCGGCAACTCTGATACCAAAAGGAATGCCTAATTTTAAGTCAAATGTTGAAGTTCCAGACCTTACGCCAGTTATGTCTAATTGGAATCCGCTTTCATGGAATTTGGCAAAAGATTTACCCTTAGATAAATTGAAAGCGGGTAAGGAGAAATCACGAGTTGAATTAAGTGAAATGGAAAAGGTTTGGATTGAAGCTTGGAATGAATTCGTAGTGCTTATGCGCGAGAAACTAGGAGGAGGGGCTTTGCCTGGTTTCCCAATTTGGGCTGATCATTGGGTGCATATTGATGATTTAAAAATCCCAAGAGGAACACCAGATTGGAAAAAGACTTTTCTCATTAAAAATGCTGAGTTCTACACGCAGCACAGAGTCTTACTAAATAAGTGGTTGAAGAAGTGGGATTATTTGGAAGATTTTCCATCTAGCCGCCGTAAGTTAGAGTGGCAAGCACAGGATACAAAGTCACTTTGGGAGACAATCATGCATTTTCGACCTTCCGGAATTAGAGCTAAAAAGCCTACGTACGTGCCAGCGTTAGTGGCTATAACCCAAACCTCAATAATCGGAAAACAAAAACGCAGGATAACGGTTCGTGAAGGGGCCAGATTGCAAGGACTGCCTGAATGGTTCGACTTTATTGACCAAGGTGATGGACAGAGTTACAAGCAACTTGGTAACGGCGTGAATGTGGGTGCCGTTTATAACGTAATTAGAGCTCAAGTGCTGAGAGATATTGATCTTTTGGAGAAGAAACCCACTTTGACCAGGGCAATTCTTGGAGCACCACCCAACCCCGACGAAACTTTGGAAAGCCACGAATCTTACTTTGCTAAGAGTCATATTCCAATTAAAAAAACAAATACGAGTATCTCAAAATTGAAACTAGTCAAGTAAGTTTAGACATCCGCTCCCTTTAAATACAGGTCAGAATCAAGAGCCTTTTTGAGGTTTAGTGAGTACTTGATTTTCCTTGCTTCTCCGGATGGCTGGTGTCCTTGCTTAAAGAATACCAATTCACCATTTTTGATTGCCTTTTCGAGCCGATCTCTTGTTGGAATAAAAAGGAAATCAATTCGTTCTGATTCGAACTCCTTCTTTAGAGCTTTCTTTGGTTCATCACTGCTACCACTTCGGAACTTCTTGTGCCAACGCGTGAACTCCCAGTCATAAGTTGGAATACCACTCAAAATAATAAGTCCAACTCCTCCCTCCTCAGCGGCTTGATTCATGGACAAAGCATCATTTAACAAACAATTTGATCCAGATTTCTTCCCGTCTTTTGTCACAGTGCTATGAACTTTCATATCCCAAGTTCGTTGTAGCGCATAATCAAAACTCGTACTCCCAATTTTTTTTGGACCACCACCGAGCGCGTTGATCAATTCGGGTCTAACTTTGAATTCAAAATAGAATCCCTGCCATTCTGTTGCTCGCCACTGCGAGAACTCAGCATCCTTCATTTCAATTATTGCCGAAACACCGTTCATATGTCGCGGCGCTTTATCAATTACAACTTTGGAAATTTTCTCTAGTTCTTGCTCGACACTCATTTCAATTAGGCTTTGAATACCTGACTCAACTAGTGAAAAATGATTACTAGCCGATTTCAAAAGGATGTTTAAACCCTTTAAGGTCAGCGTTTGCCCAACGGATTCATATTCAGCCAACCATTCTTGACCAAATGAGTTTGCAATTGCTTCTGCAATTTCCTGCTTGGTATTTGTTCCATCAATTTCTAAGCCAAGTCCGTGAGCTAAGTTGAGGACGACAGATTTTCGCTCTTTACTGCCTGGCCCTAGCGTTTCTGGTCCACTCTGTGTTAATTGACTTATGCGCGCAACTGCTTCGAGTTTGTTTCGGGCTTCAATAAACTCCACGGTACTCCATTTTCAAACTGCTCTGTAGGTGAAATATAGCGGAGAAAAGGTTCCCACTGAATTTGCAACCAGTTTGGACAGACAAAATTTCAACGGATGAGTAGGGTCATTAGGAAGTTAAAATTGAACGTAGGTAGCAATGAAAACATGGCAGGGATACACTTGGGAAAAATTAAGAATCAGGAGACGGTCATACTTTATGAGTAATTCGACGTATGACAAATCCTCAGTCAAGTCTATTTATGAGCATGCACTAAAGCTCACTGGTAAGACTCTGGCTCAAGTAGCGCCAGAAACCGTTGAAATAGTAAATGACCGCAATCGTGGCGATTTGGGAACATTGGTTGAGAAGTATTACTTCGTGCATAAGCCGAAGAGTAATCATGGTCCAGATTTTCCAGATGCGGGATTAGAGCTAAAGACCACTGGGGTAAAACCTCAAAAAAGGAAGTCTGGATATCAAGCGAAGGAGCGACTCTCGCTGATGATGATTGATTACACAGCAATCAAAAATGAATCTTGGGAAAGCTCATCACTCTTAGCAAAATGCCGTCTGATGCTCATACAATTTTATGATTATGTCTCCGAGGTACCAGTGACAGAGAGAAAATTTGTTCTAAAACCTCTACTTTGTCTGCTTTGTGAGGTCGAAGATCTAGATGCGAATCATAAAAATGGAGATAAAGAATTTATTGAAAAACACGGGCAGAAAATTTCTGATATTGACCTTTTAACAATCAAACGTGATTGGGAGATAATTCGAAAAAAGATTGATGAGGGTAAGGCCCATGAACTCTCAGAAGGTGATACAAATTATCTGAAAGCTTCTCGTAAAGGCAGTGGTGGAGCTAACGAAGTTCTTCGCAAGCAAACTAATCCTGATGCACCCGCTGCGAAGTCACGAGGCTTCTCAATCAAACAGAGTTTCTTCACGACCCTAATCGAGAAGCACGAAGCTTCGACCAATACTTTAGGTATTTCTCCGGAAGTATCTATAGAGGATGCGACACAAACAAGATTTGAGCCTTTTATTGGGATGAAGGTAATCGATATCTCAAGTCACTTCGGCTTCCACAAGAAAAGCAAGAACCATAAGGGATTTCATAGTGACTTGGCCATACGTATTCTGGCTGAAGGGGGTTCATCTGTTCCAGAATTGAAAAAAGCTGATATTAAGTTGAAAACCATTCGCCTAAGAAAATCTAAGAAAACTGGGATATTGATGCCCAAAGAGGCCATGTCCTTTCGCAATTTTAAGTATTGCGAATTAGGCAGTCAAGAATGGGAAGAGTCTATATTCTTTGAGGACATTGAAAGACGATTCCTTTTTGTTGTGTTTCTCATTGATGAGAATGATGAAGAAAGTTTAGCGAAAGCTTTTTATTGGAATATGCCTTATCAAGATCGAGTGGAGGCGCAACGCGTCTGGGAGAAAACGAAAACACAAGTCGGAATCAATGCACGAGATTTGCCAAAGTCGAGTGAAAGTTCTGTGGCACATGTAAGACCTCATGCGCGTAATGCAAAGGACACAGAGTTGACTCCGCAAGAGGAACAACTCGTAAAGAAATCATTTTGGTTGAATCAGAAATATATTGCAAAAATTATAGCTGAAAACATCGAATCTATTTAAGTAAAGTTTATTTACCCATTTCCTGAGCTATCACTTTTCCAACTCTTTCAATCAAGCCAATTACCAGAGCATTTCCCATAAAGAATGCTCTCTTAGTGTCTGCAACAACTTTGCCTTCATTATCGGTGAGCGTCCAGTCATCTGGGAAACCATTGAGGCGTTCAAGTTCTTTTGGAGTCAAACGACGATAACCATTGTCTGTTTTAATGATGTGCTTAAAGCGAGAAGGTGTATTGCCACCTTCGGCTGTGAGAATTGTGCGGCTTGGGTTTGTAAGCAAATCCGGGTATGCCATTTTTCCCTCAGCATAGTTATAGGTGGTTCCTGAGCCTTTATGAGTGCGCTGGATACTCTTTGCACCCTTTAGAAATTCCCACTCTGGTCTGCGATCTTTACCAACCCAATACTCATCAGGAACTTCAGAGTCATCTTGCAGAACATCACCCAGAACCATTGCATTCTTAGAGAGTTTTGCCTCAGATTTAACGGTGTATGCAATTCCATCTTCATAGTAGCCAGAGTTCATAAATGGACTCTTACCGCCGCCTTTATTGAATCGAGTGGTAATTTCATCAGCCTTCATATCAAGTTCTAATTCTTCGAGTTCGCTGGCAAGTTTCTCAATTGGCAATGCTCTAGCGAGAATGCCTGTCTTACCAATAATGCTTTCAGCAGTCTGCTTCTGTGCTCCTCTTTTTTTCTTGGTTGCAACGATAAACACGCGGATGCGGCGCTGAGGGAATCCATATTCAGCGGCATTTACAACGCGCCATTCAATTGTGTAACCCTCATCGCCAAGTGTCTTGAGCATTACCGCAAAATCGCGTCCCCGCTGATTTGAAGGTGATTTAAGAAGACGATCAACGTTTTCTAGGAAGATGAATTTTGGAGCTTGATTCTGGACTAAACGGAGAATTTCCCACCAGAGAACTCCTTTTTTACCTTTAAGGCCTTTAGAAGTGTTAAGAGTTTTAGCGACTGAGTAATCCTGGCAAGGGAAACCACCAACAAGTAAGTCAATATTTCTTGGAAGCGAATCTACGTTTGCAATATCTTCATTGCTATGGCCCTTTTCACCAAAGCGAGCAACATAAACATCCGAGGCGTGCTGAATCTTTGTAGCTGGTTCCCATTGATTTGAAAAAATAGTTTTCCAACCTGCTCGAGCTAGGCCTATGCGAAATCCACCGACGCCTGCGAATAACTCTGCAACGTTGCCGACCGGATTAATTGGTTCTTTGTAACCTTTTGATTTATAAGCCACTTGTTACCTCCGCCGAGAAGCATAGGAACATCCACTGACAAAAGGTGGGATCGACTCGCTATTGGCCTTGCTTAACCCAATAAACACTTCCCCCATCCCTCTCCAAGATCCCGTACTCAATCATGTGCCGTCTAATGGCTGCGGTGTCTTGGTGGTAGGTGGCAATGATTGCGTTGAGTTCTTTTTCGGGGTATTTGGTGTCAGGGGAAAGCTTGCTTGCGATTACCTTTAAAACAGCGATCTTCTTGGCAGCTTTAACAGGAATAGATATCAATGTGCCATTGGGGGCAAAGAACTGATCTATCTGCTCGGACACCTTGGAAGCCACTAAGCAATAATAAACTGACCTGCAGGCAGGGTGCGCATCTTCTCGATGATGAATTTATCTGTGTCAGTAAGGTCATCTTTGAATTGGCTCTCAACCTTATCTACATAAGAAAGAGCTAAAGCCTGTTTACCTCTAATACGAAGGCCATCTAGGATTCCAAGACGTGCTCCTACTTGCATATCCATCTCCATGAGCCATGTGAAGAACTGTTCAGCATCTTCACCTTCAACGATGAGTTGATTTGTCCATGATTGGGAGATGAAGCGCTCATGAGGGGAGTTTTCATCATAGAAAGATCCATTGATTTGGGCATAGTGCTCTTGGTTATTTCCCATGCGGGCAAAGACGCTTTCAGCGTTATTAATGAGTTTTCTAATCTCTGCTGGGGCTGGTTCTGTGAGCTTTAGATCTGTGAGTAGATCTGCAGCATAAGCATCGCCATAGACGCCGAGGGCTGTGGGAGTTAGATCTCCAACATTGTTATAGCCCATCCACGCTACAACTTGGTAGTTGCCAGCATCTACTCGAGCTCCTGCGATGAAGTATGTAGAGTCTTGTGTGGCAAATTTGTCGGCAATGTGAATCATTCCTTGACCATTTGTAACGGCATCTACGACAAGACTTCCTATGTGTATTGGCGCCATCTCTTGAGCTTGAAACTTCAAACCATTTTGAGCATCTAGTGTGGAATACATAGCTGGATCAAAGAAAACCATCAGACCATCAGGAAGGTTTGAATCCTGATTTCTTAGTAGTTCCCAGACTAACCAGTCACTATCTTGGTTTGCAGTGATGGTGGTGAGGAAGTTACGTTCATTCTTGCCACATGCCTTGCATGTTGCGCTGTCTTCGCAGGCTTCACAAATAGGTGGGATTCGATTTGAAACAAAGACTGATGCAGTTTCAACATTAATCCAAGAGTTAGCAAATGCCCCTACCGTATTAGTAACTGATAGGGAGTTCTCTAAAGAGCGCTTATTGTTCATGAACCACTCTGCTTGATCATCTGGAATCTGTGGGGCTCTCATTGAAGCCTCAATATCTTCCCAAGTGACTTCTGATTCCTTCTTCTTTTTTCCAAATAGACCCATGATGCGCCTTTCCTCACTAGTTAAGCAGTTGAGTGAGAGAAACACGCAACTGCTGAAATTTGCCTGTTGTTAATTCTTTCTCACCCAAGTGCTATTAGCCAGTTTAGCCTGAGAGCAATTCTCATCGATAGCCCCTATTCTTATCACTGTGAAGAGATTCTTAAGCGCCTTAATAGTTGTATTCCTTATCTCTTCGATCAGCCCTGCCCAAGCAGTTGTTAAGGCAGGAGCAAAGTGCACAAAAGCCGGTGCTACTGCCAGCGTTGGGGGTATGAAGTACACCTGCATCAAAAGTGGAAAGAAGCTTGTGTGGAATAAGGGGATAACTATTAAGAAGGTTGTTTCCTTTGATCAAGGTGTGTGTCCACCAGCATCTGGTGCAGATAAAACTGCGATTACGCAGGCTCGTGCCAACACTTTGATCTCTATGTCTGAAGATCAAGGACAACAGTGCTCAGAGCTCTTGGGTTGGGCATATCGGGTGGGCCAGCGTGATGATGAGTATTTTGCGCTCACTAAGGATTACAACCCCAGCCGAGTAACTGTTTCAACCAAGGATGGCTTTGTTGTGAGCGTGCAGGTCGGTTAGAAGTTTTCCAATCACGCTCAGAAGCAGGTTTGTCCCGAGCTATTTGGGGCACTCAGCGTAAAATTATCTCTGTTGCAGGGGGTATTACCCCCTCAAATTTGTCAGTGGGCATCTGTAACTTCGGTGGGGTAGAAGCAGGTCGGGTCCTGCATCTGGGCAAAGGAGAATGTAATGTTCAAAACTATTCATAAGAAGTGGCAGTTAGCGGTTGTATCGCTACTTACTGTTTTTTCACTGACAATCACACAAGCACCTGCTGAGGCAATCAATCTTGGGCCAACAGCAAAGTACATCATCTCAATTACACCAAGTGCGCGTGCTGCTATTGAATCAGCTGTTACAGCTGCTGGCGGAAAGATTGGAACAAAGTACAACTATGTTTTTGATGGTTTTGTAGCAGAACTACCAACGTTGGTTGTTCCACTGATAAAGAAGATTCCTAATATTTTAACAATTGAGCCTGATGCACCAGTTTCAGGTTTAGCTATTCAAAACACACAATCACCAACTCCATCATGGGGTATTGATCGAATAGATCAACGTGAAAAAGTTGGCCTGACTGGATCAGTTAGTGCCTATGGATATCGCAGCGCTGGTACTGGAACAACAATTTATATTGGCGATACAGGAATTTATCCTCACTCAGATTTTGGAACCCGTCTGTCAACATCTGGCTATGCAGGATTTACTGATGGAAATGGAACTGTTGATTGTAATGGTCACGGTACGCACGTAGCATCTAGCGCTGCTGGTACTCAATACGGTATTGCTAAGAATGCAACTTTGGTTCCAGTTCGTATTTTGGACTGCACAGGCTCTGGTTCTTACTCTGGTGTTATCGCAGGTCTAGATTGGATTCTTAGCCCACAGAATCTCAACTCAAAAACTCAAGCAGTTCTCAATTTAAGTATTGGTGGTCCAGCATCATCTTCTCTAAACACTGCAATTCAACGTTTAACAAATGCCGGAGTTAATGTTGTTGTTGCAGCTGGAAATGAAAATTCAGATG